>Ga0209635_10001127_pt1 | contig 19623 bp, 15 predicted proteins | sample DeeMarSWOR230_32_FD_187463 | JGI IMG/M metagenome (GOLD analysis project Ga0209635, IMG submission 187463) | Marine sediment microbial communities from White Oak River estuary, North Carolina - WOR-2-30_32 (SPAdes) (version 2) | ecosystem: Environmental > Aquatic > Marine > Intertidal zone >...
AACCATCTGCTCTATGTGGCGATAAGATATCCGGGTGAAATTGCCCATATTGCCGCCATTGATGTACAAACAGGTGCATTAAGAAAAATATGCGATGTCAAAGGAGCTACCTTATTTTCTGTGACCTCGCTTGCCTTTGATAAAAAAAGGAACACGCTGTTTTACACCACCGATAATAATAACTGGCGGGACCTCAATGCGGTGGACATTTCCACAGGTAAATCCATATCCCTGATCAAAGATGTGAGAACAGGTGATCTGGCATTTAATCAGTCAGATCGTTCAATCTGGGGAGTTCGTCATGATAACGGTATTTCCACTTTGGTCCGAATTCCCCATCCTTATCATGAATGGCAACATGTCTATTCATTCCAATATGGCAAAGATATCTTTGACATCGATATATCGCCTGATGGCAAACAACTTATCGGGGCATTAGCCCACCCCGATGGCACACAACAGCTTATTATAATGGATACCAATAAACTTTTAAAAGATTCCACCGATTATATTGTATTATTTGATTTCGATATCAGCATCCCGGCAAATTTTACATTTTCACCAGACGGACAACATCTGTTCGGATCATCATACTATTCCGGTGTTTCAAATATTTATCATTATGACTTGAATGCCCAGGATATGTTTATTATTAGTAATTGCGAAACTGGCTTTTTCAGACCGGTTCCTGTATCACAGGACTCATTACTGGTATTTCGGTTCACCAGCAAAGGATTTCTACCGGTCAAGATTGCCAATAAAGCAATCGACCATGTAAATTCCATTCAATTTCTGGGAAATGAAATTGTTAAAAAACAACCCATTGTAAAAACATGGATACTTGATTCACCCGCTGCGGTGCCCATTGACTCTCTTACCACTTTTTCCGGTCCATACTCTCCCATTAAAGAAATCAGGCTGAATTCAGTCTATCCAATCGTTGAAGGATATAAAGATTTTCCTTCCTTTGGTATGAGATTTGATTTCTCTGACCTGATCGGATTAACCGGAATCAAGGCCAATCTTTCTTATTCTCCAAACATCAATCTTCCTGCGGAAGAAAGGTTTCATGCCAAAGTCAATTTTCATTACTGGTACTGGGAGATTTTCAGTACTTATAATATTGCCGATTTTTATGATCTGTTCGGACCTACTAAAAACAGCCGGAAAGGATATTCTCTGGGATTGAAGTACAAAAAAACCTTCGTGTATAATCTACCCAAAATCATTGACCTGAATATTTTCGGAACGGGCTATGCCGGATTGGAAACATTACCATACTATCAAAATGTACCATCATCCTCTGACAAATCAGTCTCGTTCGGTGCCAACTTTAATTATGCTTATGTCTCAAAATCTCTTGGTGCGGTTGACGATGAAAAGGGATACAGATGGCAACTGATTTCTCAGAACTACTATGTCAACAATGAATTCATCCCACTACTGATCACCAATTTAGATTATGGATTTTTTCTGCCTTTAGGACACTCCTCCATATGGTTAAGAAGTTCCCTGGGGTATTCATTCGGAGATCGGGATGAACCTTTTGCTAATTTCTTCTTTGGAGGATTCGGTAACAACTGGATTGATCATCAGGAGATAAAAAGGTACCGGGAGTTTTACAGTTTTCCGGGAGTAGAAATTAACGAAATTGGCGGGATTAATTATGGCAAGCTATTATTGGAATGGACACTCCCACCGCTAAGATTTAGGCGTTTTGGATTCACCAGTCTCTATCTTCGCTGGACCCAGTTGACTTTTTTTACTTCTGGTCTCGTAACCAACGCCGACAATGAAGATTTGCGAAGAAATCTGACAAATATTGGAGCACAACTCGATTTCAGATTGATAAGCTTTTCTTATTTGAATTCAACCTTCTCTTTAGGATACGCGGTCGCTTTTGAGGAAAATCAAAAGGCATCAACTGAATTTTTGATATCACTAAAGATACTGTGACTGAATTACTTAAAATCATTATCAGCTTATTGCCGGTATTCGCCTTTCTTATTCTGCTTATTTTTATGGACAGCTATAAGTTGCTCAAATTTCGTTCAGTTTTCCTGGCAATAAGTTACGGTTTTTTTGCGGCAATTTTATGTTATTTCATAAACAACCGGGCGATAACACTTTTCAGTAACAACCTCATCATTTACTCCAAATATGCCGCACCCTTACTGGAGGAGATCACCAAAGCCATTTATATTATCCATCTCATTTGTCGGAGGAAAATTGGCTTTTTGGTGGACGCTGCCATTTACGGTTTTGCTATCGGGGCCGGATTTTCTTTTGTGGAAAACCTCTATTACCTGGGAACTATCCCAAGTCAAAACCTTTTACTCTGGATCATAAGGGGATTTGGCACAGCAGTCATGCATGGTGGAACCACTTCCATCATGGCCATTCTGTCTACCAACCTCTCTCATAGATATCCTGCATCCAAATTTATGGTCTTTCTTCCTGGTTTTATCATTTCCTATTTTATCCACTCATTATTCAACCATTTCCTGTTGCCACCAGTCCTCACAACCATCCTCCAATTAGTAACGCTTCCCCTGTTAATGGTTCTTAGTTACCGTTATAGTGAAAAAAACCTGCAAGAGTGGCTGGAGGCCGGAATGGATGTGGACGTCTGGCTGCTAGATTACATCAATTCTGGTAAAGTATTCCAGACGAAAGTAGGTGAATATTTACATTCCCTAAAAAACAGGTTTCCGGGTGAAGTAGTGGCAGATATGCTATGTTATGTCAGAATTCATCTGGAGCTAGCCATCAGGGCAAAGGGGATTCTGATGATGCATGAATCCGGTTTTTCAGTGCCACAAGATCCGGAGATCAGCGAGAAGCTGGCTGAAATGAAGTATCTGGAGCATAGCCTGGGGAAAACCGGCAAATTGGCGCTCTCTCCTATTTTACATACGAGTACCCAGGAATTCTGGCAATTGTACATTTTAGGGAAAAAATAATTATCTGTAGGAATTTGATTATTCAAACCCTGATATAAAACAATAAATATAAATAATTACATTTACAGGTCAGAACTGAGTCTCTACTGTTTAAATGAGCAGAAAATATTTTGTAAAAGAAAGTATTCTAATAACATTTTTTACCTTGGGATTAAATTTTTAAATCCCTACAATATTAATTTTCTTACTATTTAAAAATAATTTCATTTATGATAGATGAATCCAGCTAAATTTATATGCCTGCAGACCTGATCTAACCATTTATATAAAGGGGGATTTAAAAGTTCGACTATTCAAATTAAATAATATAAAATAATTTAATTCAGTAATGATATAGCGATATGTAAGTTAACAGACGAATTACCTAACTGTGTGCATACTCAGAACCATGATCCTGTTAATATCGAATGAAATAAGGTAGTGTGTAATTTACCTTAAAATCATAAAAATCAATTTGCCTTGCTAAAAATTTGAATTTTATACAAAAATCTTATTTATTTATTGGGCAGAAAAAAAGAGATTGAGAATAGATACCTGAACGGTAATTGGGGGGAAAATCTGACTCTTCTTGACTGTTTAACTGACCTCATAAGGCTATTACATTTACCCGCACAACCTGAATCGACTCATGATTATTTGAGAATATTTTTATTTTCAAATACATTTCAGGTTCGCTTTGAAAGATTTCATTGGAAAAAAGGTATCTCATTACGAAATTTTAGATTATCTCGGCGGCGGTGGAATGGGTATGGTTTACATGTTTCTGCCATGCAGAATATTCGCATCTATAGCGAATTATATCCCGGCAAACTGGATGTGGGAGATGCAACTTTTAATATTATGCGAATTTTCCGAGATCACAAGGATCCCAGGATGCGTCGTTTAGCATTGGTAACTTTGGTTACCATCGGAGATGATAAGACAATTGCATTCTTGAAACGAAATGGTGAATTAGAATTGGACAAGGAAGAATGTATCAACAAGCAGTGCTGTTGTGCTGCAGCAGAATATTATGCCAAAAAAGCTGAGGAAGATGAAGCCAAATTTCTGGCTAAAAATGAATAAGCTATCCTTGACCAGATCGTGTTACAAACTGAACAATCCATAAAACTCGCACCGTGGAAAAACACGAGGTGCGAGTTTATTTTTAGGCTGAGGATGAATGCTATATCACCCGGTTCTTATCACTCGCATTGTTGAAAGAGATTAAAGGGATCAGGGTGAATGGGCGGGGGGAAAATACGCAATAGGGGAACAATCCGCTATGCCTCTATAAAGATGATAAAATAGATATTACCTCATCAATATCGGAAAGATTGGATAAAATTGCGGTTGGCCGGCTGGTTTCCAGCATATCTTTCTTTATATGACCGCTGGCAACCGCCAGAGATTTCAGGTGATTAACCTGCGCGCAATGAATATCATTTACACTATCACCCACAATCCATATATCTGAACGTTCAAAAAAATGTCGATAATATTTCTCTGCCCGTTGAATGGCAATTGGTGGCAATTGTTCCCGATTGAGATCATCATCACCAAATGCACCAATCGGAAAATAATCAAATAGGTTATCCACCGATAATTTTAATTGGGCCCCCTCAATAATGTTACCTGTTACCAAACCGAGAGCAAACTGTTCATTATCATGTAATCGTGCCAATAATTTTTTAACGCCAGGTAATACTTGAATAACATTATTTTCTTTTAATGTTTTCTTTAATTTTTTAAGATAGGTTGAAAGTATTTGGTCGGTCATTTCCTCTAAAATGGATTCCGAAACACCACTTCGACAAAGAAGCATGTGGATGATGCTGCGATCAGTATTTCCCACAAAATCTAAAATGTTCCAACTGATGGGTATACTCAATTTTTCTGAAACAGATTCCGCCATCAGCCTGGCCGCAACACCCCCACTGAAAATGAGGGTTCCGTCAATATCAAAAAGAATCAATTTCTTATACATTATAATTTCCTTAAGAACTCATATCTTTCCTTACAGGTATATCTCACTTCAATACCCTAGACTTTTCAATTTTAATGAATTTTTCCGCCAATCGGAAATCACTTTAACATACAGCTCCAGATAAACCGGTCTTCCCAAAAATTTCTCAATATCTTGCCGTGCCTGTTCTCCCACTTTCCGCAACGCCCGCCCATTTTTCCCTATAAGAATACCTTTTCGCGACAACTGATCCACAAAAATCACCGCCCGAATATAATCCTTGGCACCTTTCTTCTCAATGAATTCCTCTATCGAAACGTGGCAGGCATAAGGTATCTCCTGGCTGTATAACTCAAAAATTTTTTCTCTGATAATTTCCGAAACAAAAAAACGCTCAGGCTCATCCGTTAAATAATCTGGAGGAAAAAAAGGCGGATGAACTGGCAAGCGATTGACCACCTCTTCTAAAAGATCCTGCAGACCATTTTTTTTTAAAGCAGATACAGGAACATATGCACTAAAATTAAAAATTTTTCGATATTGATCAATCAGAGAGAGAATATTTCTCTTGTCGATTAAATCAATCTTATTCAAAGCGAGAATAACTGGTTTGTCCGCCCTTAATAGTTGAATCCCGACACTACCTATCGCAGAAGTAACATCTACTAAATAGATAATCATATCCGCATCCTGCAAACTCCTCTCAATATATCTCATCAGCATAGATTGGAGTGCATATTTCGGTACTATTAGACCCGGGGTATCGATCAAGATAACTTGATAAGCCCCTCCATTTAAAATACCTAACACATTTTTCCGAGTTGTTTGTGGTTTGGTGGTAACGATAGACAGCCGGAAATCAAGTATTTGATTTAGGAGGGTAGATTTGCCGGCATTGGGAGGCCCCAATAGCATCACATAACCAGCCTTAAAGTCAGGATTCTTATTCAGCATACTCGGTAAAGAAAGTTTCCAGGACTACTGTAAACCATAATTTTATATACTATTGATAAATACAAATCCCTGTTATTTTATCATCAAAAATTCAATTGGAGAATTTCCTAAAAATAGGCCATGCTCCCCAAAGGTTTGTAGGGGTGATAAATGAACATAACATACTTACTTCCAGCAATAATATCATTTGGTTAATTTAGACAGGGAAGTTCAATCAAGCAAGCATTGAGATTTGATTCAGCAGAGGGAAGATAAAGATGAGGGAATTTACCTTCTGTTTGAATATTGAAAATAATGGCTGCTTTCTGAAACCATTACAGAATATTCATATTGGATGATACTACTTGGTGTGCATGGTGTAGACGCCGTCCCAATCCTCCGTAGGTGGATTTTGGGTAAATTCCTTTACACGCCGCATATATTCGGTTGCCGGTCCATCATCGGGAACGCTATCCAGACAAAATTTAAAACAATCCTCCGCTTTTTGCCAATCCCTTTGATGGTAATACCTTATACCATTTACAAATACCGGCAACATGGATCGTACATTGGCAGGCAGGCGATCATCTCTACGGGATATGACCTCCAGTACCCGCACAGGTTTCTGACGGCCTTTAACTCTGATAAGATCCAGTGGTCTTGAAATGACAGCATCTTTAACCAGTTTGTAGGTATCTTCACTGATCATGATGTGCGTCCTATACATCTTATTTGCTCCCTCTAATCGTGAAGCTAGATTCACTGAATCCCCCATGGCTGTATAATCGAAAACATTTTTTGAGCCCATGTTGCCAACAATCATGTTCCCGCTGTTAATGCCGATGCGACAATTTAGCCTGGAGATCCCTTTGGCATAATGGGAAAAATTCATACTTCTCAATTTTCTCAGCATCTCCAATGCAGCAAAACAAGCTTTTACCGCATGGTCTTCAAAAAATACCGGTGTCCCAAATTCTGCCATCAGGGCATCACCTTCGTACTTATCGATAATACCATCATATTTGAATACAATATCAGTCATCTCGGTTAAATAAGCATTAATAATACTTACTAATTCAGTTGGTTTCAGATTCTCGGAAACAGATGTAAAATCGGCAAGATCCATGAAGAGCACCGTTAAAAACCGTTCTTCTCCGCCCAGCTGCAGTTTTTCAGGATGTGCAATCAATTCCTTAACTACTTTCTGGGGTACAAACCGTTCGAAAGCACCTAGGATTAATCTTTTCTCATGCTGGGTGAGAACGTATTCATAAATGGTAGCCGCAACAAAAGATATCGTCATTCCAATAGTCGGGGCAACCATAGCCATCACTATTCTGTACTGTGAAAATAGGAAGAATTGCAGCAGATTATACATAATGAACAATCCAAAAAAGGTGATTACTGACCAGGTAGTGGAGAAACGCAGAACGACTACATACATTAAAATAATAAGTAAGATCAAAATCAACAGAGACGGAAGGGGAGATATATCCGTGAAGTAGGCTTTATTTAAAATCGTCCAGATAGCATTGGCATGAATTTCCACACCGGGCATCTCCGCCTTGCGATAATTGCCCTCTTGGTCTTTGAATTCAAAGAAAGGGGTGGGAAAGTTATCATGCAGTTCAGACATGGTGGAACCAATAAGCACAATCTTATCTGTGAAAACATCAGTTGGTAAAAGGGAGGTAGAGAAAAAATCGAGATCATAATCACCCAGGTCAAACCGTTCATCATCTATTACTGAATCATAGGAATACCTGGGAAATGATCCTACCGGGCCCACGAAGTTGATGCGCATTAATCCTTCTTGGGAGAGCGGGACACTGAGTTTTCCAACTTGGACTTTGCCATCCGTTACCTGAATCGCTTCAGAATCAGGAATATCTAGATATTTTCGTAAGACTTCCAGTCCAAAGGAAGGCAATAATTCATTCTGATAATTCTGTACCACAAAATACTGACGATGCATTCCATCGGGATCTGATTGAATAGCAGTTATTCCCCAACTACTGTCTGCCTCTAATAAGATGGATAAGGGTTTCACCAGGACGGGATAAGACCGATACTGACCGGTATCTTCCACTTTTCCTGCCAGTACCACATTTTTTAAAGAATCAATTGCTGCTGCCAAGCGTAAATCGCTCGCTTTACCATGGCCATCGGGACTATCTAAAATCACATCAAGTCCTATCACTTTTGCACCGGCTTCAGTCAGATTTTCAATAACGTTAGCATAAAAATGCCGGGGCCAGGGCCACTGCGTTTGCAGAGATTCATAAGACTGGTCATCAATCGTCACAATAACTATCGGAGATTGCTCGATGGTAAGCGGTCCTCTCCACTGGAATCGCCAGTCAATTGTTTTCAATTCCAAACCATGGATTGCCGGAATAAGTTGAAGAATAAGAGTAATGAGGGTAATTCCTAAAATTATGCTCGCAATAAGCCAAGGTGGATATCGTTTCATAAATAGTGTTCTGGTTTATTCTCTTACAAAATTGAGTATATCTTTCATTTAAAAATTGATATCATAACGTAGCATATAGATAAAATCGCTGTAACTACGATCCCCGCCATAGGAAAGGATATCGGTAATTATTCCAAAATTTCCATAACGAGGAATCGAATAGAGCAACCTGATGGAATAATAATTTCGCGAATAGGAATAGTCAGGCAAAGTGGATAATGCATAACCGGATTTTACATTTCCGAATCGCAAGTTGGCTGATAATGTCAGGTGATCCGTGCTAAAAACATTTGAAAAGATATATCGCCCACCAAAACCAAAGGTCGTCATATCAAGTTCACTGGAAAATTCTGTATCCTGTCCGGTTTCGGTATTTTGTTGAATGAATTCCACCAAAGTCTGAAGCGGAAATCTGAATTTAGTGGTCAAATTCACTGTTAGATAATTTGAATTACTTTCTGAAATTTTAAAAATATCATCGCGTTGATAACTCACAAGATCCAGACCGATACGGTTTCTGATATCACCAACATTGAATCGGTAACCACCCGAAAAATTAAAAGTGGAAGTTTTATTATCTTCCGGTCGATCAATAATTTGATTGATAGAATCCTCCGGAGTTTCAAAGGATGTTAAATAATCTGCATCATTTTTTCGGGTATAATTATTATATCCTATAGTAACCTCAGGTAGATTCCCCAATGGAAAATAAGAAAAATTGGCGTAAAACATCTTATTCTTGGTGGTACTGATCCTGGTGTTCTGCAAGTTATTTTGATATTGTCGGTATCCCAGGGTGAGGAAAACCTGATTTCTGACCAGATTGATGTTATCAACAATGTGAAAACCACGATTATCTCGTAAAAGATATGGTTGTCCCAGACTGAAATATTCTTCATCCACTGATTCATAGATAAAGCTAAGATTATTCTGAAAATATCGTAAAAGTAAACGGGTTTGATAGGCAAATCCTGGTTTTAAAACCAAATACTGGTTTATGGTGATATATTTTTTCGCAAAATTATAAGTACTTTCAGAAATTCCCTCCAACACACTATCGAGAGTATCAAAAGGAATTGTACCGCCAGCAATATTTCTATTATAAAAACTGGTACCAAAACTCCCTTCGAAAATGATTCGCTTCTGGTCCAATCCAAAATACAGGTCAGTCCCCAGCGCTACATTTTCTTCCGGATTGATACCAATATTGATACTTTTATCGTCATCTTTTCCTTTTAGATAGGTGAATCCCAACTGGAAATTTTCTCCGGAGCCGAAACTGGGACGAATGGTGGTAATTTTCCTCTTAAAGGTACCATAGACTGAAATTGTGTCGGCTGTTTCAAGGACCTCTTTTCTTCCTTCTAATGCCCTTCTCGTGCTCCCCTGGGCATACTCAAGATTAAATGCTTTAAGGAACAGCCGCGCATACACACCTCTCAGGAAAATATTCTGCATCACCATTGCATTCATCTTCGGATAATTATCACCGAAATCCACATGGAAATAGCGATCATTCCAAAAATTTACCCTTGCAAAACCCGAATACCTGTTAACCGGTTGTCTGTTAGATTTTTCCTGGTTACTGACATAGATGCGACCACCAAAGTTCCAATTCTGGTAGGCTGCACGAAGTTGTAGACCAGACTGATTAAAATCATATTTATTGTCCGATATTCCCAATTTCTCTTGCCTTGCTTCCGCAAAAAATCTTCCGGTTACTCGCCATCTTTCCGGAGTAACTTCCTTATCCATTCGCCCGGAGATGGCGATAAAATTCCACTCACGGCTGGCAACCAGTGTGCCCTGATCATTATACAGCTCTAATCGAATCTTATGTCGGCCAGCCGGTACCGTCCTGGGAGCAAAACTGATGAATTCGTCATACTTCTGTAAATAGTTGGTAACATCCCAGGTGTTTAAATATAGTTTGGTCTTCTCCACATCAACCATAGCAGCAAATGAAGCAAATGAGGCGGTAATCAAAACATCGTTATTAAAAATTTGTTCTCCTGGTTCGGGACTGATAATCACGATGTCATCTCCATAATTCCGTAGTACCTGAACCGCTGTTTTCAGCGATCGACTGGATGGCGCACCCGCCGGGTAACTTTCATTATGATTGTCCATATAGGCTATGGTGAAATAATATTCCATCAGACCGGTTTTATTCTCCTTTATATCAATTGAGGCATAATATCTGAATCCTTCATTATCCATTTCTTTCATCTGAAAACGGCTCTCTCCTACCCAACGGTGCCACACCTGAACTTCTCTTATTGGAATACCAGAGAAATTCGAAACAGTAAGTTCGAGAGGCAGAATGCTGTTATTTCGGAGCATCTTGGTAGGGGTATATTCAATTTCGACACCACTTCTCGCCCAGCCGGAAAAAATTCCTACAAAAATGATAACATATACGAGAATAGCAAATTTTATTCTTTCCATATCCTCCTCACAACTTTTTAATTTGAGTTTTAATTTTAATGCACGAAGGACATCCATTCTTTATGATGAGTCTGAACAATTTTTTCTTCAAGCTAACTCAATAACAGGCTCTCATAAAATGAAACAATTTTGTAGTTCGGGAAAGATGTAAATTTTACTGTTCGATATAATCGATTCTCAGATCACGGGTCCTACCTTCCGGATCCTTGAACTCAATTTCCAGCATCTGGAATCTTCCGACTTCTTCATCCCAAGTCGGTATATCATCTGGATTCGTCAATGTAATCTCTGGGGCTTCTCTGTCAGAAGTGAATATTATAGTCTGACCTTCTCTTCCCAGGAAACTACCTGCCTGATTTTGCAGATTAATCATATCTTCAGTGACAATAAAAATGGTTCTGCCATCTGCCATCTGGATAGTCCACCACTCGGTCCCTTTCACCGATGCAACAGAAGTGGGAGTAGTGACAGAAAAACTGCCTCTTGGCCTGAATAACTTGCTGAAGAAGCTACCCACTTCTACTATGATATTTTTGTTGGTTTGCTCTTGCTCTTTCTTGCCCTCAATAGCACAGCTGGAATTCTCTTTAATTCTCAAAAGACTATTGTCATCGGTAAACCTGATAGCACAAAAAGAAGCCTCACCGGTCTTTATCTTGTCTCCATCATAGAGTACTGTGCCTTTTCTGGGAGTACTCGGTTTTGTTTCATCAGTTCGCAGCAGGTCTACCTTACCACGACTCTTTAATACAACGGCAATAGGGGAAGCTGCCTGTGAGATAGTAAAAAAGGCAAAAATGACACATAAAATTAAATATATCGATATAAGATTTTTCATATCACCTTCACTCCTCATTGTTGTGGCACTGAAAATTCTTGAACACTCACCTGACCACGATTGATTTTTTCAATGAGTTTTACCAGTTCATTCACTTCTACAAGTTCTCCGTTTAAATAGATCTGACCGGTAGGATTATATCCCTGCAGATTTTGCATCACATCTTGATAACGATCTCCCAGTATCTGGCGAAGGTAAGTCAAAATCAGACTTGCCTCCATCTCGGTCGTTTCTCGGTCAGTAACTTTAAACTGATAGACATCAGTCTTTATAAACGTCTCGGCAGCCGATGCAACAGGTACCCGGGCTTCTACATACCAGTAATAGGTAAAGCCTGGTTCAAGCAAGCGTACCGCACCTTCGCTACCACCAATTCTATTTCCCATTTCATCCTCAAAAATTAGCGGCTCAGTCTGGGTCGGATACTGGAACACTTGATTAGGATAATTTTGTAAATTCAGCACCCATTCTCTGCTCAAAACATCCTGCACAGATTCGTTTTCATAGGCTTTATAGACATAAAGGTTGAATCTATAGGCATCAGATTGCCAGATAAAGTAGGGAGTAGTAGTGGGTATTTCCGGTAAATCATCACGATTCACCCTTACCCCAGGAGAAATTGGCTCAAGAGTGGATGGACTTGATATCAATAAAATATTATCTGCCGGGTTGCTATCAGGTATAATTTCTGCCGGTACTCCATTCCGATAAATTTGTGCCTCTACCCGAAATTCGTAAATCCCGGCAATGAGTTTGCCGGTGCTCTCAGCACCACTTTCTACTTCTTCAATTTCGCTAAAATCAACATAAAGGAATTCCAATCTGATCTCGGTATCTGGCGGAATATAAGCAACACCGGTATTTAATTGATTATTGGTAAAAATAAATTCTCCGGTTGGAAGATTAAAAATATTTGATTCGCCCCGCGCTAGTACAATATCATCTTTCTCAAGTTCGAAGATAATTTGTACGTCTACGGGTGCCCCGGTATTGGATAGTGTTACAACGTAATAATCGGGTGCGTTACCCACTCCGGTAGGATCCAGATCACCCACATAAAAGATTCTGGCATCAGTATTAAACAACCGCAAATCAATGGAGACTTGCTGGGCATTAAGTGGAGCGAACAAGATGATTAACATGAATATAAATGAAAAACAGTTATAGTAAAGATATTTCATAATGCCCCCTTTATTTGATTTAATTCAATATAATAATAAAAATTCAAATAACTCAAACAATTAATCATAATAAAAGAATTTTTTTACAATCAAATGTGACAAATGGTAATAAAAAATGCAATATTTGTCTCATTCATCATCCGATATGTGATTATCCTCAGCCCATTTATCTGATTCTTAAAATTTCAGATATCAGGCAGTTTTGTTTTTCAGAAGGAGAAATTCTCCATAATTAAATAATTTTTTATCAAGTAATATATTCAATGAATAAAAGCGAATTTCATTATTCCTTTGTGAAATATTTACTTGACTCTTCCTGGTATTCTATTATATTATTTCAAAAAACCAGGAAAATAAATATAGTCTACAGATCATACTACCAGTTTAAACTGATTCACCACTTAATTATGTTATTCGCGAAATAAGAAGGATGTAAAAACATGACCAAAAGAGAATTCATAAAATTAAAAGAAGGGGATGTGGTTCTAGCGATAAGACACATTTTTAATGAGAAAGGCCAGATTGCAATTGCAGAGAATAGTGAATGGGAAGTCAAAGAAATTGCTCTAGAACATTTCAAGGGACAAGGGCGTAAACCAATGAAAACTGCATTGATTGAAAATTTGTCTGATTATCAACAATTTACCTTGACCAAGAAAAATAGTCCATACTTTATGTTAGTAAAAGCACAAAAATCTAACTAATTTTAATGCCTGTTTAAATAACCAGCTAACTTTTATCATTTCAATTTTGGTAATTGTACAAATAATCTATCTTTCCTGCGCTTATTTTCCGTTTTTTTGCTTATTTTCCGAATTGATTTATTAGCCGCTTTATAATTAAACTGTTCAATTTCCACTCTTATTGAATTAATCCAATCACGCAATTCAATGATACTGAATGGTTTGCGGAACACTTTGCAACCCAAATCTCTCGCTTTAGCAATATGAGGTCCTTCCCATTCGCCTGACATAATTGCAATATTTCTTACTTTACAACCATGTCGGATTTGATTTTCTATAAATTCTATACCGTTCTCCCCTGGCATATTTATGTCTGTGATGATAACATCAGCGCAAGAAAAATTTACTTCGCAAGTACAGGGCCGATAAAGATAATACGGACACTGCTCCGTATTCTCGAAAGCATAAACTTCATGGCCCTCACTTTCCAGAAAATATTTCAATGTCGATCGAATTAATTCATCATCATCAAAAATGAATGTTCTCAAAGCCATATTACACCAGCTTTCAATCTGTTAATCCAACAAACTATCGGAATTTAAAGCAGAATCTTTAAGAAAAGTTTTAAATGATGATGAATCTGGGAAAATGGGATTTAGTTCCTAGATATCTTTACCTTATTTTTATTCTTTTGGTTTTCTTCGTCAATTCGGAAAATATCTTCAATCAGCTCATCAAGATTATTCATTTCCTCTTCATATTCCTTGGTTTCATCGGAAGAAATCGTACCGACTACTTTTTCCTTAATACCTTTTAACAAACCCATGGAACCTCCTTGTTTAAATAATCCATATATTTATCATAGTCGGACATAATAGATATTTAATTAGTATTTTATTCTAAAATATCTGATAAACCATTTTTTTAAATATTCACCACCAAGCCAACCATCATAACTTACTATTTTAACAATATTTAGGAAACATATTGAGGTTCATCCCAATGAGAAACATTTATCAGTAATAGCCAAAGAATCCTATATCAACACTACAGATATTAAACCAACTTGCGAATCTTTTAGTTATATATTTGACCAATAAAGTAGATTAATTAATATTTAAATCAATGTTTATGAGATAATGAGGATCTTTATCATTGAATATTTAGAGAAAGACTCTGTAGTATTTTTACTATTTGGCTTTGACTTTCGAGGGGTAGGGAACAACTTCCTCGGTAACAAATAAATACAGCCGATCCGGATGGATTCTCTCTATTTCCGATTAAATCTGGACTCACAAGAGTCTTATTTAAATTGGGATGATAATGAACTAGTATTTTATGAGGGACAAAGAGCTGAAACAACTTTTCAAATATCTCGGGTTTCAGGGCCTTCTTTCCTGATACAGTGATCTCAAGCGGAGAAAAATAATAAAATATGAATGCTGAAAGCAAAGATGCAATTCCATATCCTCTATTTTCCAGATCATTCTGGAACAATCTGAAAATATCCTCAGCTCTTGCGGCAAATTCCTTATTTCCAGTATAATACCCCAGCCGAAGCAAGTTGAGACACATAATATTATTACCAGCTGGTGTAGAGGAATCATATTTTTGTTTTAGACGAACCAGGGTAGTATCGGCATTCATATCGGTAAAATAAAAGCCTCCTTTTTTAGCGTCCCAGAAACTATTCAGGGTATAATGGGATAACCTAACGGCTAGATTTAGGTAGTCCTGATCCTGTACAGTCTCAAATCCATCAATTAACGCCTGAATGAAATAGGCATAATCATCTATGTATCCCAGAATCTTTTCATCATTATTTTTAATAAAATGAGACAGCGAACTGTCTTCATTTAACCGATACTTCTGGATATATTGAATAGCTTTTTTAGCCGCTTCATAATAATTCTGCTTCCCAGTTAACTGATAAACAGTCCATAAGGCAGAAATCATCATACCATTCCAATCCGTTAATATTTTATTGTCAAGATCAGGTTTTACCCTTTTTATACGGTTCTTATATAATTCCTTTTTGTAATCCTGAAATCTCCGGAATGTTTTAACCTTGTTCATCTGATAATTTCGTATCAAACTTTCAAAAGATCTGTTCATATAAGGAATATTTTTTCCCGCAAAATTCCCAGCAGGAGTGAGACCATAGTATTCACAAAATATATTCTGCAGATCCGGATCAACTATTTTCTGGACTTCCTGATAGTCCCATAGATAGTATTTTCCTTCTTCGCCCTCACTATCAGCATCAAGTGTTGAATAAAAAGCACCCTCATCATCAGTCAACTCACGAAGAATAAAATCAGCCGTTTCTAAGGCAATATTTTTAAAAAAAACATCACTGGTCAAACGGAAGGCATCCACATAAAGGGGAATCGATAAAGCATTATCATAAAGCATCTTTTCAAAATGAGGTACTAACCACTTTTCATCGGTAGAATAACGGTGAAATCCACCACCAAATTGATCATATATTCCCCCCATTGCCATTTTGCGTAAGGTGAATAATACCATATCTTTAGCTAATTTTTCATCCTCATAATGGTAATATTGCAATAAAAATTTCATGTCGGCGACATGGGGAAATTTAGGTGCCTTGCTAAAACCACCATAAGTATCGTCAAATGAATTTTTCAATATTTGATAAAAACGAGAAAACGATTTTTCAGGATCCGGTAAATTACCCGGAATTTTTTCATGAGGTAAACTATACAAGATTTTTTGAACTTCCGATACACTTTGGGCTATTTTATCAGGATTATTTTGATAAATATCATGAATTTTTTTCAGAAGTTCAGGAAAACTAATTATGCCATATCCGGGTTTTGCCGGAAAATAGGTTCCACCATAAAATGGAACTTTATCAGGAGTGAGAAATACGGTGAGTGGCCAACCGCCACGGCCAGTGGTCATTTGTACAAAAGTTTGATAAAGGTGATCAACATCAGGATACTCCTCCCGGTCAACCTTGATATTTACAAAGAGATCATTCATGAGAGTGGCAGTTATATCATTTTCAAAGGACTCATGTGCCATTACATGACACCAGTGACAGGCGGAGTACCCAATACTTAATAGAATCGGTTTACTTTCTTGCCGTGCCCTTTCAAAGGCTTCCTCGCTCCAAGCATACCAATCTACCGGATTATTAGCATGCTGTAAAAGATATGGACTCTTTTCTTTACTTAATCGATTTTGTTGAACATTATTTATATTCATTATTATTCCAATCAGTTTATTTGATACAATACTTCTGAAAAATTATAAATATTCAAAAATTCTCACAATATGATCATACTGGTCAATTGTTGGGCATTTTATTTATCATAACATAAGATATTAATGAGATTCTTCCTTTAGGAAAACTCCATCACGGCTCGATGGTTCACCGGTAGGCAAATCTACCAGCTGGGGTAACCAGAAAAACAGTTAAGGGTTTTTTCCCAGCCCAGACCAGTCAATATGCCTAAAAAACCAGTTTCGGAAGTTTCCTAAAACATTAGTCAACAGAAGAGAAAAATAAATCCGAATAACTAATAATCAGGCGACTCTAGCTTTCCTTTAAAAGGTTCTCAAGTTAACGACATTGTTTATCAAATGAATATATAAAAGGAGAAGTTCCAATCAAGTATATCTTATGAATTACCGCCAGCGGATTTTTCCTACTAAGCCAAGAGGAGCAATAAGGAGCTGATAAAAAAGGTAACCAAATTCAAATAAGATAAAATTTATCATATTACTTTTTTCCTGAAATAGGGTAGTAGCATATCGCATAATACTGCGATCCACAGTAAATTTCACCAAAAGTCCAGTTAGTGCAGGAAGCCAAAAGAAAGGTAGTATCCAGAGGCATAAATTACTCAGGTGATAAATAGTATAACCTAATTTTACACCTGTTGCATAATATTTACCAGCCGAATGATGACGTCTGCGTTGGATAATAAATGCCTTTAGGTTGTCAGGGAGTCGGGTATATCCCCAGCCCTCCCGATCAAAACATACCGAGACCACGGCCTTTTTTCTGCCCATGCGATAGATTAATAAATCATCGTCCCCACTCAAGGAATGTAGGATTTCTTTAAATCCACCCACTGATTCAAGTACTGTCTTCTGATATGCCCAGGAAGTTCCAAATGCCAAGAAGGGAGTTTTATGCCCCACCGCGGCTGCGGCGATACTCCATACCATAATTCTTTCAGTCTTGATAAATCGATGCAGGAGGTTTTTCCCATCGGAGATTTTAGAGATATTTAAAACCACCTGGGTACCAGATTGAAAATACTTATTGATTGCCTGAAGATATTTCGATTTAGTCCTGCAATCCGCATCCATTAAAATTAAATTTTCTGATTTTGCTAAATCTATACCGATTTTTAGAGCATATTTTTTGGGTGATGAGTACTGCGGATTTTCATCGATCTCGACTAATTTTAAGCCGGTGAAAATCTTCATTTTCTCTTTTACAATTGGTACCGTATCATCATGACACCGATCAGCCACTAAAATAACCTCATACTTATTCTTAGGATAATCTTGGGCAATCAGGTTATCCAAGGTCTGAGAGATAATGTCTGCTTCATCATGTGCAGCAATAATAATTGAGAAATCGGAAGTATTTTCAAAAGGCTCACAAGGTTGCTGTCGATAAGCCTTTTTTAAACCACTAAATAACCAGGATGTAAAAAAAAGATATACGAGGACAGATAAGACGAGCAGAAGGAACATTTAGTGTTATAGCCTATTTATGATGAGACCATCTCAACTTATTCCGGAAGTCTTCACCCCAAGAAAGTTTATTTCTTAAAAGGTTAAAATAATCGCTATCAGGATACTTTACCAAACGGGCATTAAAATTAGCTTTTTGAATTTTAATAACGGTTCCATTCGGTACTTCACGAATATCCTGACTATCTGCTGAAACAATGACTTCTGGCAGATCGGTAAAAATCTGAGATTTAATATTAGAGGAATCCGGGATAATCACTGGCCGGTTCGTTAAAGAATGGGGGCAGATCGGATTCAGAATAATACAACGGCTGCTGGGTACCACGATGGGTCCGCCAGATGATAAAGAATAACCGGTCGAGCCAGTGGGGGTAGAAATAATCAAACCATCTGCTACATAATCATTAAAATATCTCCCATCTATGTCAATTTTAATTTCGATAACACGGGGTGAACGACCCTTTTCAAATGAAATCTCATTCAGGGCATAGAGAGGTTTTTCATCATTCTCAATCCGACCTTCCAATACTAAACGATCCTCTATACGATAGTTACCATTCTTAATTGCCGTTACTGCATCGCTAAAATCATCCAATAATACTTCGGTTAAAAAACCCAATCCACCTACATTAATCGCTAAAATTGGTGTTTCCTGTTCTTTAATTACATGCACAGTTCTTAAAACCGTACCATCACCTCCAAAAGTAAAAATCATATCGCTATTTCTAGGGAGATCCTGTATGGGAAGCATTTCATACTTTTTTAGAGCGACTATTTTTTCTTCAAAGATACCCTGTGGCAGTAATATCCTCACACCTGCTTTTTTTAACAGCTGAAGGAAATAAGGTAATTTTTCAAGTAATTTTTTTTTATGAGGATTGGCAAAGATTCCAATAACTTTCATAAATTTATCTCCCAGATATCTGCCATTTTACCAAAAATAGAACAATTAAATCAGATAGTCAATGATTGATTATGAAGGCTAGATTGTTAATTTTTTTCATAGTCCGGTATATAAAGGATTCTTTTTATTTTGTTGGTAGGTGTCTTGACAAAAGGTTCTATCTATTCCAGAATCCTTTTTATCTGCGAGAAGGCAGGTAATTTAAGATTCTTTTCACTTCAGATATTTTCTAATATTTTATCAATTTCATCAGGTTGCACAGGATTATTTTTTGCTTGATACAGATTCTGAATGTACTCATAATCCAGACACACCCGGCCAATCAATTTATCACCGTCCATATAATGGGATTTTTGCCTCTCTTAAAAAAATTTCCACTTCCCGGTTTAAACTGACTCCACCGATGGTAAAACTGTACAGCTAAAAAATATACGACCTTCCGAACTTGAGAACCAAAATTCTCATAGCTGATAGATTCCTGATCAACAAAAGTAACTAAGTGATTTGGAATCTAT
>Ga0209635_10001132_pt1 | contig 19605 bp, 17 predicted proteins | sample DeeMarSWOR230_32_FD_187463 | JGI IMG/M metagenome (GOLD analysis project Ga0209635, IMG submission 187463) | Marine sediment microbial communities from White Oak River estuary, North Carolina - WOR-2-30_32 (SPAdes) (version 2) | ecosystem: Environmental > Aquatic > Marine > Intertidal zone >...
AGAATATTTCATACCCGTGTGGCCCATAGCAATGCCGTCGCAGACCGCTATGGTATTAAATTCAAAAGCAATCCCGCCTGCCTGACGAACAGCCTCCTTGACAACCCGGCCAACCTTGTTGAGGTGGACGTGACCCGGCACTATCTCACAGAAGCTGTTGGCAATGCCGATAAATGGTTTGTTAATATCGGCGTCATTAAGACCGCAGGCGTGAAGTAAAGCCCTGTGCGGCGTCCGCTGAAAGCCTTTTTTGACCGTATCGCTTCTCATAATCTGGTTTCTCCAAAAACGGTTGGCAAAGTAACCTAAAAGCCCAAAAATTTATTCTACCCCGTGATTAAAGCCGAAGAAAGAAAAATCGGTTGTATCTGGAAAGACAAAATATATAATAAAAGGTTGAATTTGCGACAAAATCAAGACTTACAGGTAAAGTAAATGATAACGTCAAATAAAATCTCCAGTTTCGTGGCAGGTGCTGTAATTTGTACACTCCTTTTAAAAGCCGGCTGCGTCCATCCTACCGAAGAAACTGCGAAAACTAAGGTCGCGCCTGAAGAAACAATCACAAGCAAGGCCGAACCCGAAGAACAAAAGCCAACCGTACAGTTGGCTTTGAAGTTCACCCCACAGGATTCAACAACTTATAAGGTAACAACAGAAGCTCAAAAGAGCGTTAAATGGGAGGGGTCCTTACCGAGCAAAGCCGCAGGCTTAACGGGTGGTCATACGGGCAGAAGAATCGAAATGACCCTCATCCAGCGGATACAAAGCGTCGACGATAAAGGCAATGCTATTGCAGAAATTACAATCAAAGAGCTAAAGTTTTTAGCCAAAGAAAAGGACTATATTACTCTGGACTTCGACAGCTCGAGAGAAAAGGACCAAGACAGCCCTTTAGCCAGGTTAATCGGACAGAGTTATATCATAGAAATTACACCTGCCGGCCAAGTTTCAAATGTTATTGACGTAAGTCAGGCCCAATCCGCCGTCAAAGGCATCTCCCAAGCCCACAAAACGGCTCTAACACTGCTGTCGGCAAACGTAATCAAGGAACGACACACAATTTCGGCACTGCCTCTCAGCGATAAAAACGAGCTGCGTAAAGGTGAGGATTGGAGCAGTACAAAGTTTTATAATTTCGGTATGATGGGCTCGAAATCGTACGAAAGAATTTATACGTTAAAAGAAATCGAGGAAACAGACAATCGGCGGATTGCCGTTGTTGAGATGAATGCCGTTCCTTCCACGGAAAGAGCAAAAGAACTGTACAAAGAACAGGCAACAGGTGTCTTTTCAAAACTGTTTGATAATACCGAAACATATACGGGCCAGCTAAAGTTGGATTTGGCTGCCGGCAAAGTCGAAGATTATTTTGAAAAACTGCAGTCGGAATGGGTTATTGCTCTTACACCGACCGGACAAGGAGAAGATAAAGAGCCCATTGTCTCAATAATGACTGCCACTCATCTCTACAGCATGGAAAAACTTGACTAAAACCGGCCACGAAGACATTAAGGCTCTGCAATACCTGGTCTTAGCAGGACAATCGGCTCGGGAGTTGGGGCATTAAAACTAAATCAATCGAAAGGGGCGAAATTGAAAATCGCACTAACAATCCTGACGGCTATCGTTCTGAGTGTTCTTGCAGGGTGCGAGCCGACAGCCGGGGAAAAAGAGCTGCTAAGCGAGGAAAAAGCACTATTAACCGTAGATTTCCAGGATGGTCAGACACTGCGATACAAGTTCGTCTCGAGCAGAGAGATAACAATTGACTGGGACCCGACAGGGAAAGCATCAAAAACAGCTACGCCCACTTCCAGCAAATCTACTGAGTCAATGGAAATGGTTGTCGCCTATACGCCAAGCGAAATAGACCCGTATGGCCTTACAACTATCAAGGCAACCTGCGAATCGGTAAAAGTCAAACGAAGCAAAGGCCCAAATAAAGACGCCGTAGAGCATTTTGCCGGCAAAACTTTCACACTCACCGTCGGACCTACAGGCAAAATAGAGGATTATTCGCAACTGGATGAGCTAATCAAAGAGATTGGTAAAAAAGCGTTTCAACCAAACACCGATGACAGAGTTAAAGACCCCGATATGATATGCGATTTTGTCACCAGCCAATGGTTTCTGTGGGATTCGGTTTCCAGTCTAAAAAAACCCTCCGAAGGGCTGGGGATAGGTCAAAGCTGGAAGTCAAAACTGTCCGTACCCGCTCCGATGGTTATGCGAAAAGCAAGGGACGTTACTTACAGGCTTGACGAAATCCGTAAGACCGAAAAGGGACGGCTCGCCGTGATACGCAGCTTTTACCAGATGGCTGACTCGGTTCCGCGAAGCTGGCCCATACCTTATTCCGGCAGATTTCAAATGAGCGGGACCTTTGGCTTTCTCAGCGGCTATAAACTTCTGGACTTAAAAGGCCAGGGCGAGGAGCTGTTCAATATCGACGCCGGGCGAATAGAGCAATACGATCAGCAGTACCAAATGCAGCTAAAGGCCTCTTTACTAATACCTCTCAGCAGCGTAAATCCCCAGATAACTATAAAACAGAATTTGACAATGCAGCTTCTGGAGAATTGAGATACAAGGATGTGAGATACGGATTATGGAACGTAAAAACCTATGGGCGCCTTGGCGAATCAAATACATTCAGGCCCTGAGTGAAAGCAGGAATTGCTTCATTTGCGAAAACAGGGATAACCCACAGCAGGACGATAAGAATCTGGTGCTGTGGCGTACCGACAAAAGCATCGTAATACTGAATCGCTTTCCCTACAACAACGGCCATTTACTGATAGCACCGGTCCGACACATCCCAGACCTTGAGCAGGCAACCAGCGAGGAACTATTGGAAATGTTCAAGTTGATCAGAGAATCGCAGAAAGCCTTGTCTATAGCAATAAAACCTCACGGCTTTAATGTCGGGATGAACTTTGGCCGATGCGCCGGAGCCGGCTTACCCGACCATTTCCACATCCATCTGGTCCCGCGATGGGACGGCGACACGAATTTTATTAACGTGTGCAGCGATACCGATGTCATCAGCCAAAGTCTGACCGAGCTTCTTGAACTATTAAAACAGATAAGCAAAAAAATTAATCTGCCTGGATTATAAGTGAGCTAAAGTGACTAAAGTGAACTAAAGTTGAAAAATAATCCGTAACTTTAGGCACTCTACACTTTAAGCAATTGACTATGTCTGAAGAACTTGGTGGTTACGCAGTTACTGACCAAGTCAGCCGGGGCCGAAGGTTCAGGGAAAAGCCGCACCCGTACCGCTCAAACTTTGAACGCGACCGCGACCGTATAATCCACTGCTCGGCCTTTCGCCGGCTCGAAGGCAAAACGCAGGTCTTTACCCCGGGGCTGGACGACTATTACCGCACGCGTCTTACCCACACCATCGAGGTGGCACAGATAGGAAGGACCATTGCAAAAGAACTTCAACTAAACGAAACCCTCACAGAGGCGATATGTCTTGCACACGATTTGGGGCACTCGCCGTTCGGGCATGCCGGCGAAGAGGCCCTGAACAATCTGATGAGAGAATTCGGCGGGTTTGAGCATAACCGACAAACATTGCGAATTGTCGATTTGCTCGAACATCCGTATCCGGACTTTACCGGCCTGAATCTGATGTATGAAACCCGCTTAGGATTAGCTAAACACCACAGCACGTATGATAAAGCCAAAGACGAGACCTTCAGCGAAGCAAACTGCTCACTTGAGGGACAAGTCGCAGGTATTGCCGACCGCATCGCTTACAATTGTCACGACCTCGAAGATGGTATGCGGGCAGGTCTTATCAGCGGTGAACAATTAAAAAGTGTACAAATATTCACGGAAGCGCAAAACCACATAAAGGCCGAAGCAATTAAAGACAGTACCATCCGCAGAACAAGAACCGCAAAAGCAATTATTGATAAGCTGGTCAGCGATTGTATAGATGCGAGCAAGAGAAAAATCGCAAAAACAAATGTGAAAACGCTTGGCGACATATATGCCACAAGCGAAAATTTGATTGTCCTTTCCGCCCAAAGCAACAGCAAGCTCGTTGAATTAGAGAAGTTTTTGCTGTGCAATTTCTACCGACATAAATCGTTAGCTCAAACAACGGACAAGGTTAAAAACTGGCTCCAGCTTCTTTTTGAAAAACTCTGTCAGAAGCCGCAGCTTATGCCGGGCTACTTCCAGCGGTTTATACCAGAACAAGGCCTGCAACGGACAGTATGCGACTACATCGCAGGTATGACTGATAGATTCTGCCTGAAAATGCTCGAAGAGTTTTAAACCTAACAATCAAACTTAAAACGATATGGCGAGAATGATTGGTTTCATGGCGACCTGGACTACTTACGGGACATGGTTGCAAGGAGATAGAAAAGGTTATGTCAAAAATGGAACTACCTTAGAAGCAAATGCTAAATTAGAAAAATCAAACAAAGAATTACTCAAGCACGATACAGTAAAGATTCCTAAAAATCTTCGCAACACAGTTAAAAACGCAATTCTCAAAGAAGCAGAAGAAATTGGTCAAAAAGTTTATGCGATAGCAGTATACAGTAATCATGTACATACTGTTGTTGAAAGCATAGGCAAGAGGTGCGGGTATTCAGTCGGACGATTCAAAAAGGCAGCCACAAAAGCATTACGAAAGTACGGATTCGCAAACAAAGTATGGACAAAAGGTTTTGATAAAAGATATTGTTATCATCAGCATGAATTAGAAATGAAAATCAAATACGTTCAGCGACACGAAGAATAAAAATGTTAGCCCCCTGCACCGCAGGGGGTTTATTTATTTCCTTATTACCCTGCACCACAGGGGGTTATATTAATCTATCCCTGTCGCCCGCTTGTTCCGTATCAAAATTTTGTTCTTTGGTGCTCATCTAATTTTTAGCCCTGGCCACTGGCCAGGGTTCTCCGTAGAACAAACGTCATAACAAACCTGCCACAGTCGCCGTCCTGAGCTTGTCGAAGGAGAACAAAAAAATTAGACACTGATTATTTATTGCCACAGAGAACACAGAGAAATAATCAATAATCATTCATCAATTATCAATTAGCCACAGCCCCCTATGGGCTAGGCGGACACCTTTAATTTCCCCAACCTAACCGCTATACGCAATACGCTATATGGAATACGCTATACGAATTTTTCCCAGCTTCGGCCTTTTTGTCGAGATACGCCTTCCGAGTCACGATCAACAAGCACCGAGTCACGAATCCACGCACGTCCTGCTGGTCATCAACGAAGCATAAAATAGTATACGGCCCTGTTTGCTTCACCACGTGTAGTGTACTGTGCAAGTGAGGACCTGCTCCTTGTCTGGATCTACAACCACGCGGAATTCTATGGTCTGACTATTTGTCTTGGTGTAATCTTGGCTTGCTTTTGTGATTTCCCAGTTGCGATTCCGATAGAGATGCTCAACAACTCTGATCTCAACAGTCTCCTTATCTTTGTGATTCCTCAGTTTGATCTCGAACGATTCGTCCGCAATGCGGCGTACATTCTCGATTCTGTAATTGACCTGCCGCCTTTCACCCACCAGGTCGAAGGCATTTCCCGTGTACACCCGCACTTTTTCATCGCGAGGTGTGTGATCAATCGTATTTTCTCCCGTGAATTCCAACTGCCCGTCGTCATCGCGTCGGTAGAACCGCACCCGCCCCTTTGGCAACGGGATTCCAAGGCTGTTGTCCTTGGAATTATCAAATTCACGCATGACACATACCTTCGTCTCTGATTTGGTCCCGTAGTCAGGCCTGTTGCGTACGGTTTCTGACGGCCAGCTCCGGCGAAGATCAATCCCGGACCCGTTATACACGTAGAAACGCATCGACTTCACACGTTCTGCCCTGACAAACTCGACTTGCTTTGTCTGGCGATTTCGCAGAGTCGTCCGTCTGTTCAGCGTATAGAGATGATACTCATCAAAAGCCTTTTCCGAGACAGGCGGCGCAGCTCCCGCCATAGCACCGTAGCCTGCAACATATCGCATTCGAGCATCCTTTTGGATCTTGCTGACATCGCCGGCCATTAGTTTGATTCGTGCATTCTCGAATGTCTTGCCACTCTCGTTCTTCATCGTGACCCACCCGATGAGGTCCATAACCTCTCCCTTTTCCGGATAGATCAGATTATAGTCTGCCTCCCAGCTCATGCCCCCGGTGATATAGCATAACTCCGCGCTCAAGCGACCTTCTCGTTCCGTCTCTATTAGCCAGTGAAGCGTCGGCTTTAAGATCGTATCGTCCTTAAGCGATGGAAAAAAGGGCTCGCCGGGCAATCCGAAGCGCAATCGACCGTCGACTTCGATTATCGGCAGTTCCTCCTGTCTATATCGGGACGGGTATTCATCTTCGAAAAAGTAAGGATCAAATCTGCTAACGTTCGCACGTGGTGGAACGTGCCCGCTTCGGATAATCTTTCCGCGCACCATCTCCGTATCCGTGATGAAGTCGATCTCCTGGCCCTCGTATAAAGATAGTAACAGCTCCTGCGAAACAGGATCAGCACGATAGTTCTGCTCCAGTATCCTAATAGCGTATTTCCCAGCCGGATCACGAAGAATTACCGACTGCGGCTCCACCTTGGCGGTGATGTTCGTAACGGCGACCTCATTGTCGCCCTTCTTCAGAGATAGCTCTATCCAGTCTCTCACTACGGCGAAGTCCTGGTTATAGATAGTTAATGAAGGCTCAGCAAAAGTCACGATAACATTCGCTAACACGAGGCAAAAGGCGATCCAATATATTCTTACTGTCTTCATGGGACGCTCCTTTCTACGACCATATTGATTATATGTTTTGTTAGGGACGGTCACCACTTTCCGGGCAATGTCCCAAAGCCATTATTAAGACGTATAAATCAAAGATGTCTCGCTTCGCCACTCACCTACGCTGAATCTACACTATTGAAGCAGTACTTTCAAGAAAAAAGACAAAAAGTGCACCAACAGAAATCCGCTAATAGTCTTTGACTTAATCCCACCACTCAGTTAAGCTTCGACAACTATGAGAAGATTGGCTGCATCGTGTTTTGGTCTTGGCTTGCTTCCCTTGGCTCCGGGGACGTGGGGCTCGCTGCCGCCGGCGATTATGTTTGCTCTGATGTGCCACTTCGGCGCACCGTCTATCATAATATCATTCGTAATGGCAGCTCTAATTTTGGGTGGTTGTGTTATTTGTATAAAATATGCCCCTGCTGTGATTGCGGCGACGGGTAAAACCGACCCCCGGGAAGTTGTCGCCGATGAATTTGCCGGCCAAGCAGTTACGTTTTTTGCCATTCCGTTTTTGACCGAAGGCGCGGTCTCGACCAGACAAATCTGGGGCATCACAGCGCTCGGCTTTATACTGTTCAGGCTGTTCGATATTGTCAAGCCCTGGCCAATCCGCAATCTTGAAAAACTTCCCAAAAGCTGGGGAGTCCTCGCAGATGATTTAATGGCAGGTGTGTATGCGGCGATTGCTTTGCATATTGGCATAAGGTTGTGGACTGCCGGGTATTTTGCTTTTCCGGTAGATTAGAAGGCAAAGATGTCGAGAGAATATTCCGTCGAGGTTTGTAAGAAACTCGAGGCCAAATTTCGTGCTGCAGAGCTGCATCGGCCAATGCGAATCAGCCGTTATGACGCCGGCACTGAGCTTACCTATCGAGTAAGCGGTATCGAGCAGATAGGTACGGCACTTGTGCATCTGGTCATTAATAAGTTTGCAGGGGGGGGCTTTGCGGGACAGGTGTACCAGGTCAAGGTCCTGGGGGTTGAGGCTGATGGTGGGTCGATAAAAGGGCTTGAGACGGGCCGTGTTTATGCAATGAAGATTCTTACTCCGCCTTCGCCTCTTTCCCGGCTGTTCCGTAATATGCTGTACTGGGTTGGCTTTCAGGGACCGTTTCAGCTTCAGGTCAATCCCACAGCGGCAAGGGCCGGGGCGCTCTGGCAGAAATTTATCCGGCGTGGGGCAAAGATTCGATTCGGCGATGAAAGTATGGTTGCGGACATTTACGCAACCTTTGTGGATGAGAAGCTCGGTAGCTGCGGCGAGTTGAGTGAGTGGGTTGATGGGCGTACCTGGCGGCTGGAGGTTGACGACCGAATGGATTCGCTTAAGAGATGGCTCCGAGGCAAGCTGACCGGCGAATCCGCCACCGGTCGACTTGGCTCACCGGAATATCGCGCGAAGCGCAGGTTTATGAGTGAATTCGTCCGGCTTCTGTATGATATGGGAGGTTATGAATTTTCAAGGCAGTATGAGTGGTCAACGTGCAAGAGTCAGCCGAACTGCCTCAAACGCCAGGACACTGAAGACGACCCCTCAGGCGGTTTGGTGGCGGTTGATTTCAGGGCGGGGCTTGCACTATTGCCGTTTCTGCCGATGAGTCCCGGGGATTTCAAACTGATAGCCAAAGGGCTTATGCGGGGTTCTCTGGTGCAGTTTGACCGGGGGAATATCGCCAGGCTGGAGGCGTTTGTACAGGCACACGGCGACGAGTTTGGCGATATGCGCGAGACGCTGGAGGAGTTAAAAACCACTGAGCAGGTTTATCGGGACTCGCTTCCCGACATCACGCACAATCATATTCGATTGCTCTACAGCCGAAAGCTGTGGTCAACGATTCTGGATAGTGCCGTAACCGGATGGCAGATAAGGAATCTGGTTGATGAGCTGCACGAGCGGAAGCTGCGGCGCAGCAGGCTTTTGACGCTGTTATTTTTTGTAATTGGGATTATACCGTTTTTAGGGAGGTTTATTCGACGTATGTGGGGGCGAGCGGACTGGCGCAAGCACTACATAGCGATGTTGACGAACTGGGGCTATTTTCGGCGCGCAATTGGAGGCAGGATTGCCGAAAAAGTCATTGTCTGGCACAGAGCCGGACGGGTAGACAGTGGGCGTGCACTCAAGATAACGGCTGACATTTGGCGTTTTTTTTGTCATTTGCCGTTGTCGATTTTGCCTGCCGGAATGCATCGGTTTTTGACAGACTGGGAGTATGCAAAAGAACGTTTGGCTTATGTTACTATTCGTCCGATTCGGCTGTATTTCAATGCCGAACGGCGGGAGCAGTGGCTTCGTGAAATGGTAACAGAGGGGCAGAAAAAGCGTATTCTGAGCGATGAGGATGCGGGGGTCATCCTTTCGCAGGTTAAAGAACCTTTTATTCAAAAGTATCTAAAGAGCCTGGCTGTGCATATTTGTACTTTACCCGTAACACAGATCGTATCGGTGGCGGTGGCGTGGGTTTACGTAAAGATGAACCCGGAGCTTTCCACAGCGAGGGAGGCAGCAGCGGTGGTGGGAATTCTTGTGCTTTTCCAGATCACGCCGATTTCCCCTGGCTCATTGGTTCGGGGGCTTTACGTACTATATCTGGTTATCAGGGAGTGGAATTTCAAAGATTATAATATCGCGGTGTTTTTAGGATTCTTCAAGTATGTAGGCTATCTGGCTTTCCCGATTCAGATGACGTATCACTATCCTGCGTTAGCAAGGTTTATGTCTGCCCACTGGGCCACAGAAGCTGTGCACATCGTACCGGTGTTCGGTGAGCGGGGTGCGCTGCTGGAGCACTGGGTATTTTGCCTGTTCTATAACTGGCCGTTGACGATACGGCGTCGAATGCGAAAGCGGGCTGAAGTGCGGGCGGCGCTAAAGCCACGATATTGGCACGTGGGTCTATGTGCAATTGCTGCGGCGGGAATTTTTGGGCTGGCTGATTATACTTACTTTAGAAACTTTAGTGAACTGCCGGGCTTAAAGGAGATTTGGTGGCTCGCGGTAATTGTGCCGTTGGTTTGTGGGGCGGTGGTAACTTTAGGCTGCGGCGGGGCGGCATTAGGCAAACGAATTGTTATAGCAGCTATTTGCGGGATTTTGATTGCTGTCCTTTATACGGCAGCGTCGGCGATGCTCAGCTATAACAGCGGGCTTGCGGCAAGCTTCGTGTGGCGGATATTGATTTTTACAATTTTGTCAACTATCGGAGCGATAATTACAGAGCTAAAGCTGCCCGACCCAAATTTAGAGTAATTGTCACCTGTATAGTATTGCACAGTTGCAAATTCCTGGGTAAGATTCTCAGGGCTAAAAAACTGGATTTTTTGCACTTTTCTTGTTATATTTTGGCCCGTTTGCGCTATTTTATTTCTTGCGAGAAATTTGAATTTGTGCGATAATTATGGTTCGGCTAAAGTGTTTTTGAGTAAATCATCAACTCAAGCGTCTTGATATGATTGGAAGGGAGTCAAAAATGAGACCTGAAGCCATATCCTCAACACTGAAAAAGATGGTAAATCATAGACACCTCAGGAAGCTGCTGGCAAAGAAAATCGACAATTACGTCTATAAAAGTATAGTCAATGATGAGTCAGAAGACTTGAAGGAGGTGCAGATAAAAAGGTACCAGTTTTTATCGGCTATGCTGCGATGTGTGAACAGAAATATAGATAGAGGCTATGTCTCAGGTGAAATCATAAGAAAAATCGTCGATGTGTTTGTTCAGAATAATCTTATTCGCGAAGACCAGAATTATACTCAGGCCGTTGAAAAATACGAAGAAAAGTACGGGGAACTGCCACCAACCTTTATCGTTTTCTCGCCCACACAAAGATGTAATTTAAGATGCATCGGTTGCTATGCGGCTTCAGGAACAGATACCGCTGCCACGGTACCCTATCCGTTCGTAGATAGAGTAATCAGTGAGACCCATGACTTATTCGGCAGCAGGTTCATAACTATCAGCGGCGGTGAACCTTTTCTGTACAAAAGCGAAGGTAAAACCCTGCTCGATATCTACAAAAAATACGACGATATGCTTTTCCTCGTATATACCAACGGAACGATTATTAACGAGGAAATTGCTCAAAAACTTGCAGATTGTGCGAATGTTACACCAGCGATTTCGGTTGAAGGTTTTGAAAAAGAAACTGACCAAAGAAGAGGGGCCGGCACATTCAAAAAAATCCTCAGTGCATTTGAGCACCTGAGACAGGTAGGTGTGCCTTTCGGCATTTCCGTAACTTCAACAAGTAAAAACATACACACATTGCTAACGGATGAATTTTATGATTTTTACTTCAAGGAACAAGGTGCCTGCTATATGTGGCAATTCCAACTGATGCCCATCGGCAGAGGCAAAGACGAGCTTGACTTGATGGTTACTCCAGAAATGAGACTTCAATTGTACAAGAAATGGGTAGAACTGCTTAGCAAAAAGAAATATTGCCTGGCTGACTTCTGGAATAGCGGCGTACTGGCCAGAGGCTGTATCGCCTATGGTAGAAGCGGCGGATACGCCTATGTCGACTGGGACGGCAATGTAACACCCTGTGCCTTTATTCCTTACTATGTTGATAATATCTATGACCTATATAAAAACGGCAAAACACTAGCCGATGCGATGTTCTCTGATTTTATGAAAAATGGTCGAAAATGGCAGAGAGAATATGGTCTCGACAATTGGAAAAAGCCAAAGAACTGGCTGATGCCATGTTCCATCAGAGACCATTACGAGATTTTCAGAAATTCAGTTTTGCCAAAAGAGGCACAGCCCGAAGACGAAAACGCCAAAGAAGCCCTGGAGTCCGATGAGTATTTTGATGTGCTAAGAAACTATGACGAAGAGCTACAGGGTTTAACAGAAAAAATTTGGGAAAATGACTACTTAAATAGGGAGCCCGTTTTGCGACAAGTCGCAAGGTGAGAACCCTAATGGACGCTCAAGCGACTATACGGTTCTTCAAGCTTACATCTTTTAATAAGGGCTCAGGGGCAGGTGCCTGGAGCCTGCTCTGGAGGACTTCCTGCCATGACGCTAAATAGTTACAGTTCGCTTTGTGATGATTTTTATCTCGATATGTACGTCAATACCGAGCTTGACCTGCGGAGACAACGTGATACCATCCTGGCCTTTTTCGAGCGGATACAAAAGCAATTCCCATCTATGGGCTGCTTCTATCGACGTGAGAACAACGAGTACTGCCTGGAAGAGGACCGCAACATCGGCCAATACCGCTGGATTACTCTCGAAATAGACCGTATTGGCTCCGGAGTTGTGAATCCCTCAAGCTTCGAAATGGCTTATTGCCAGGACAAATTGGTGCTCGAGCTTGTCCCCTATATGCTCAGCGTAAATCATCTCGATATCGATTCACTGGATGTTACTTTCGCTATGGATTTCGACTATGGAGGCAGTCATGATGAGGTTATCGCCGAGGCACTGTTCGGCTCAACCGCCTTTAACTGCCTTCTGGATTTACCCGGCGCCAGGCCTATCGGTTTTTCGCCGGTTGTGGTAGTGGCATTGTCCGATGATTGCCGAACACAGGGACGGATAAGCATAGAGTCAAAAACAAGCGTTTATGAGCCCAGGAAAAAAGAACAAACTGATGAGGCGATAAGCCTTTCTTTTACAATCCGTCAGTACCCCAAAACGGCTGAGAAATTTGACCCACTAAAATCTTTTGAATATCAATGCCGACTGGCTGAAGAGCTGATGGCTGAAAAGATAGTTCCGAACTTTGTTGGCCCCTTAACCGAGACAATCGCGCAAAAACGAGCAACATAGATTATAGGGAAGGCCTTAGGATGGCTATCGAAGCACCATATAGTAAATTCAAAAAAAATAATTTGAAAATCTATATTGCAATCTGCATTGGCCTTGCAATCTGGTGCATTTATGACGGGTATTTTAATGAGAAATTCATTGAAAAACACACTGATGCCGATGGCAATCCTAAGGGCTGGCTGATCGTCAATAAGAACGCACCAGCATATCTTATTGGTGCTGCGGTGCTCTTAGGTGTGTACCTTTTTGTAGCAAGAAATAGGAAAGTTGTCGCCGAGGAAAGCCAGCTTGCCATCAGTGCTAAAAAAAGGATTCCTTATGATTCCATACAAAAAATAGATAAAACCTACTTCGAGTCAAAGGGTTACTTTATCATTACATACAAAGATGACGACGGCAGTGAAACCAACCACAGGCTAAGCGATAGAGACTACGATAATTTAGCGGCTATTTTGGATCATGTGGTGGCACAAATCAGTTAAAAAAAGTGCCTAAAGTGAGCTAAAGTGACACGGAGTGTCGTTGAGAGAAGCGAAACGCTGAAAGTCCGCCATAGGCGGAAGTTGGCAATCTCACTACTCCGGTTTGAGTTTGCTTCGCTTCGCTCGCAATGACAAAAATTTTAGGCACTTGTTCGCGAGGGACGAGAATGAATACCTGTGTTGTCGGATTACAATGGGGTGACGAAGGCAAAGGCAAGGTTGTCGATATTCTGGCCGAGCACAGCGATATTGTTGTGAGATACAGCGGCGGTGCGAACGCTGGCCACACCGTTATCGTAGGTAACATCAGGTTCGCTTTACACCTCTTGCCCAGTGGCTCAATTCGGCCAAATACGATTTGCGTAATCGCAAATGGCGTAGTTGTTGACCCGGAGGTCCTAACAGAAGAAATTAAGAGACTTGCACAAAAAGATATTTCGCTAAATGGCCGGCTCTTTATAAGTGAAAACGCTCACGTTGTGCTGGATTACCACAAAAAGGAGGACCAATTACGCGAAGAATCCCTTGGCAAAAATAAACTCGGCACCACCGTTCGAGGCATCGGCCCCTGTTACGCAGATAAGGTCGGCAGAAACTATACGGTCCGCATGGCCGATTTAAGGGACCTCGAAACACTTGAGGCTAAACTGCAAATTATTGTCGAATACAAAAACAAAATCTTTGCGGCTGTTTATAACGCCGAGCCGATAAATGCTGATGAAATTTTCGAAAAGTGTAAGTCTTATGCCGACAAGCTCCTGCCTTTTATAACTGATACAACCGAATTTCTTCACAAATCAATTGCTGAGGGGAAATCCGTTCTTTTCGAAGGCGCCCAAGGTGCACTATTGGATTTGGACCATGGCACTTTCCCATTTGTGACCAGTTCGAACTCAAGCTCACTTGGTATGCCAGCCGGCTGCAGTGTGCCGACCAAACTGGTAGATAAATTCATCGGGGTTGCCAAGGTCTACACAACAAGGGTTGGTGCCGGTCCCTTTCCAACCGAGCAGGACAATGAAATAGGCCAATACATTCGCGACAAGGGTAACGAATACGGCACCACCACTGGACGACCTCGGCGGTGCGGCTGGTTCGATGCTGTAGCCGTATCCTACGCCATAACCATTGGGGCTATCGATTCGATAGCATTGATGCACCTCGACACATTTACCGGCCTGAAAGAACTAAAGATTTGCAGGGCATACAAGATAAACGGAGAGGAGAAAACCTTTTTCCCGGCAAATACAGCCAGACTCTCCCAGGCAAGCCCCGTTTACGAAACCGTCCCGGGATGGAATGAGGAGCTAACTGAAGTAAACGATTATCAGGATTTGCCTTTGAACGCGCAAAACTATATTTGTCGAATCGAGGAACTGGTGAAAAAACCAATCACAATCATTGGCGTCGGACCAAAACGAAATCAAACAATATTTAGATAATAGGGCTTAGCGTCTGGGGGAAAAAACTGAATGCTATCCTTATCTGCTATGGGCTGTGAAAAACATCGAAGAAAAACTTAAGAAAACCGCCAAACGCCTCGGGCTGACGACCGAACAGATGCCGCGTCATATCGCCATCATTATGGACGGCAACGGCCGGTGGGCACAGCAAAGGTCACTGCCGCGAGTTGAGGGGCACCGCGAGGGCGCGAAAACAGTCGAAAAAATTGCTCAGTGTTGCGTCAACTTCGGCATCGAATCTCTGACGTTATACTCTTTTAGTATAGAAAACTGGAAAAGACCGAAAGACGAAGTAAATTCTCTAATGCACCTATATACCCAATATCTCATCGAGATTCGTCCCACGCTGATGAAAAACAACGTAAAGCTGATTCATCTCGGCCGATTAGCTGGACTGCCTGGGGCGGTACAAAAAGAACTTACAAAAACCATACAGAAAACCTGCACCAATACCGGTATGATACTTGCATTGGCGCTAAACTATGGTGGCAGAGCAGAAATTGTTGATGCAACCAAAAAAATTGCACAAGAATACAAAAAGGACAAAGTTCGTCTGAAAGATATTGACGAGCAGTGTATAAATCGAAACTTGTACACGGCTGGGCTTGCCGAGCCGGACCTTTTGATACGCACGGCAAACGAAACGAGAATCAGCAACTTTCTGCTGTGGCAAATTTCATATAGTGAATTTTACGTTACAAAAACCTTGTGGCCGGATTTCAAAAAAGCATCTCTGGAAAAAGCAATACAAGCCTACGCAAAACGAAACCGACGTTTTGGAACCATCCAGAGGACCCCGAAACGCGATGAAAGAGCGTTTGGGAACCCCAGCTCGCAATCCAAGAACATTTGTTAGCAACCAGCCAGGCCTAATTAGCCACTAAAAATTATGCTCAAATACAGATTGCTTTTGGGAACATTAATGACAGTATTTTTTACCGCCGTTGTGGTTTTCGACGGCTGGCTGGACGGCGGACTGACCGCTTCAACGACCGACGATAAACCAGTCCAAGGAACACTTCTTTGTGTCCTTATCGCCCTATTAGCAATCCCCGCCCAGCTCGAATTATCAAGACTTGCCGCAGCAAAAAATTTGAAGATTTTTATATCTGTTTCAATCACCGCTTCGATTTTATTCGCTACTTGTTGGTATTGGCAGCAGCTTATAAAAATTCCCCTCGAAATTTATCTAATCTTCCTCTCGGCCTTCGTGCTCTTGGCCCTGCTTTTATACCAATATGTCCGCTATGGCACTTCAGCAGTATTAGCCAATTGCGGCGCAAATTATTTTTCTATTTTGTATCTGGGGCTCTTGAGCAGCTTCGTGCCGGCCATCCGAATCGAGTTTGGCCTTTGGCCGCTGCTTATGTTTGTTTTTGTCGTAAAGTCTGCCGATATAGGGGCTTACGCAATTGGAACTCTGTTTGGTAAGCACAAATTTTCACCTAAAATCAGCCCCTCAAAAACCTGGGAAGGCATGGCCGGTGCCGTCGCAATGGCAATGATAGTTGCTATTCTCTTCGCTGTAATTGCTGCAATTTATGATATAATTGTAATGGCTTGGTGGCTGGCAATAATCTTTGGCTTGTGTTTTGCCTTCATCGGCCAGATCGGCGATCTGGTCGAGTCTATGATGAAGCGAGATGCTGAGCAAAAAGATTCGGCAAACAATGTGCCGGGCTTCGGCGGAATACTGGACATTATCGATTCGCCTCTGCTCGCGGCACCGTTTGCGTATTTATTCTTTATGTGGAGCTCTTGATAGAGGAGAGCTTTGGAAGTTACCATACAGTTAGATTCGACTGACAAGCAGCTTGAATTGTTCGGCCCTGCCGACAGTTACCTTCGGCTTTTGCGCAAATCCCTTGGCGTCCAAATCACGGCTCGCCAATCCAATCTCATAATTGCCGGCAAAGAGAAAAATGTAAACAAAGCTGCCGAGGTTATCGACAGAATGCAAAAACACCTGCTCAAACGCCGCTTACTCACTGCTGCAGATGTAAATGCTTTTATAACTCAAGATGATACGCGCGAAATTCCTGAGAGCAGCCAGGCTATTACCGTATATTCACAAAAAAAGGTTGTTGAACCGTCCACCAAGGGACAGCTAAAGTACATCGAAACGATGTTGACCCACGACCTGACCTTTTGTATAGGTCCTGCGGGAACAGGCAAAACATACTTAGCCGTCGCAATTGCGGTCTCAATGCTAAAGAAAAAGCAAATCAGGAGAATAGTCCTTGCACGCCCCGCTGTAGAGGCAGGTGAGAAACTCGGCTTTTTGCCGGGCGATTTGCAAGCAAAGGTAAATCCATACCTTCGTCCGCTTTTTGACGCCCTTGAAGATATGATGGATTTTACGCAGATGAGGAAGTTTATGGAACTGGATATCATCGAGATCATTCCACTTGCTTTTATGCGCGGCCGAACGTTAAATGAAGCTGTTATCATCTGCGACGAAGCCCAAAACACTTCGCCTCTGCAGATGCTAATGGTCTTGACAAGACTGGGACACGGCTCCAAAATGATAATAACAGGCGACATAACGCAAATTGATCTGGAGACCAGCCAGAAAAGCGGAATGGTCGAAGCAATTGAAACGCTGCGGCGGATAAAAGGCATAGGTTACACAGAATTAACCCAGAGAGATATAGTGCGGCATCGATTGGTTCAAAATATCGTGCAAGCTTACAAAAAAAAGGCAAAAGCCGATTAGTCATTACTATTTAGCTGATAGCATTTAGTCCTTGTTTACGAGCTGCTTTGTACCAAATAATATTTATAATTCACTAACGACTGTATTACGCAGGATAAAAATATATGTGGTTTATAAGGAAAATAAGTCCACGGCGAAGTCAGGTGCGCAAGGTTATATCAGCCGAGCGATTTCCGCAAATAAACTGGCTCATGGACACCGACGTTATCATTTCGATTCTACTTTGGTTCCTTTTCGTCGCCCTCTGTACACCCATCCTGTCCTTCGAACTAATGCAGCCAATCAATTATCGTAACCTGATACTAATGGCTTTCATAGTAATTCTGATTTCTCTGGCTGCTGCCGTGTATATCCATCACTACCAAAAGCGAATAATAACAAACCACGCCAGAGCTCTGGCACTAATAGTCCTGTTTACCTTATTGTTAGCCACAACCAAATTAGTCACAACATTAGTCACAACCAAACTCGCCACGTTATCGACCAATCAGGCTCCCCAGGCCTGGGCCACCGGGACAGCCGTTATAGCAGCCATTATTTTGACAATTGCCTACGACCAGCGTTTTGCGATAGGTATGAGCATATTCTATTGTCTGTTTGCCTGTTTCGCCGCAGGCCCAACGACAAATATCAATCTGTTTTTGATAATGAGTGCCGGTGTTGTCACGTGCTGTTTCTCGCTGAGAGAAATCCGCACAAGAATGAAACTGCTTAAAGTCGGTGTGCTGGCGGGGGCATTAGTGTTCATAACGTCAATTGCTCTCGACTTTTTTACCAAAGCGCAACCAACATCCAAGGCCTTTAGCAATGCCGGCCTTCACGGCCTGGCTACAATCTTCGTGGGAGTGCTCATTCAAGGCTTGCTTCCACTTATTGAAAAAAGCTTCCGAATAGCAACAAGTATGACTCTTTTGGACTATAGTGATGCGAATCAGCCGTTGTTGAAAAGACTTGCTATGGAAGCGCCCGGCACATTCAGCCATAGCTTGTTAATAGGTTCTATCGCCGAGGCCGCCGCCGAAGCAATCGGCCGCAACGGCCTGTTGTGCAGGGTCGGTGCTTACTACCACGATATCGGAAAAATCAATAAGGCCGGCTATTTTGTCGAAAACGAAATCGGCTCAACGAGTCGGCATAAAGAGCTCTCGCCGACAATGAGTCATTTGATTATCGTAGGCCACGTTAAAGATGGAATAGAAATGGCAAAGGAATACGGCCTGCCCAGCGTGCTTCGGCAGTTCATTGAAACACACCACGGCACTACACTAATCGAACATTTTTACAATGAGGCAATAAAACTCAAAACCAAAAACTCAAAAGGAAAAACTGTTGATACGCCTTCTGAGAGTGAATTTAGGTATCCCGGTCCAAAGCCGCTAACAAAAGAAGCGGCGATAGTAATGCTGGCCGACACCGTAGAAGGCGCCGTCAGAAGTCTATCTGAAGTAACACCAACGAAAATAGATGTGGTTGTGCACAATATGGCCATGAAACGTCTGCAGGACGGCCAATTCGATGAATGCGACCTGTCTCTGCGGGAGTTAAGTCAGATAGAGGCAAACATATCAAAAACTCTTGCAGCGCACTATCACAGCCGAATCGCGTATCCAAAACCACCGGATGTGCCACAAGATGCCCAATCCCAATCTGAGCAAGTCGAGCAAAAAAACAACTAACAATTATGGCTTCGGCTAAACAAGAGCAAGATATCGTCGTTCAAATCGCTAAGAATTTCGATAGTCTGGATGTAAGCCTGCCCAAGCTCAAGAAACTGGTTAAAGCTATCTGCAATCGCTTTAAGCTTTCAAAAACCACCATCAGTATCGTAATAACCAACGATGCCCAAATCCGCGAGATAAACACTGAGTTCCTGAATCGCAAATGCACCAGTGATTGTCTAAGTTTCGATTTATCCGATGATGAAAATCAAAAATTGTTTGAGCTGGTCGTCAACGGCGAAAGAGCTGTTAAAGAAGCAAATTTACGAGGCCATTCAAGCGAAGCGGAATTGGCACTTTATGTAACCCACAGCCTGCTGCACAACCTGGGATTCGATGACTCCACAAAAGCACAGGCAAGGAAAATGCACGATACCGAGAATGAAATTTTGCAACAATTTGGTTACGATTTGGTGTATAATGATTAGGCGTCAGCAAACAGTCTCCTCTGATAAGAATTAGAAACTAACGGCTAAATGCTGACAATTAACTAATTGAAAGGGCACAAAGAAGTTGAGTTACGTTGGCTGGGCATTAGTGATATGTCTATTGGCCGGTGGGACACTGTTCTTCTCCGTCAACGCCATTGCTCTGCGTACATTTTCACGTGTCAAATTACAGGAAGCATTCAAAGCGACAA
>Ga0209635_10001135_pt1 | contig 19588 bp, 17 predicted proteins | sample DeeMarSWOR230_32_FD_187463 | JGI IMG/M metagenome (GOLD analysis project Ga0209635, IMG submission 187463) | Marine sediment microbial communities from White Oak River estuary, North Carolina - WOR-2-30_32 (SPAdes) (version 2) | ecosystem: Environmental > Aquatic > Marine > Intertidal zone >...
TAGGAGGGATGGGGGCCCCCTTCAGCTTCTAATACGGATCTCTTCCTTCTCTTCAGCATTTACATTAGCATTTTACTTCTTTTCTTAATATAGGGCTTACTTCAATAATAACAATATGTCGATTTTATCCAGCACATAAGCATGTAATAGTTGAAGAGCCCCGCAAAAGTTTTGGAGTTGATCATGATTATCAAAGTTTCTTTTAAATGGGATTTTTCTTATGTCATATTCTCGGGTACGGAAGCATTTTCGTTGGGTTGAGTTTTCTTTTTCCAGATCGGAAGGAATTCTGCAAATATTAGAATAACCATGAGTGCAAGTATTATTATCATTCCATAGGGTTCTCGGACAAATAATGGAATGTGTCCAATTAGTGGTATGTGACCTACAACTTTGCCAATTAAATACTCTTCTGAAAATCTCTCTTCGGCGCCTTTAGGATTATTGTCTCCGTGAGTTGTGAAATACCAAATACCATTGTTATTCTCTTTCTTTACGGCTCGGTGCACAATAAGTTCCCCAGGTTTTCCAATAGGATTACCTTCAAACACGATAATGGTTCCGTTAGTGTAACTAACATCGATTTCACTATACGGAGCTTCTAGCCCGCCTTGGACTACAATGAGGTCGCCGACATTTAGGGTGGGTATCATGCTTCCTGAGGCGACTGCAAGGAGTGGATATTCAGTTTTCAACACTGCCTTCAGACCGTACCAAAAAGCAAAAACACTTACTATCATTATAATTAAGAATATAATGGTTTTAATATACTCGCTTTTAAGATTCACTTTCAATTTGATTGCATCTCTGTTAACTGCCTCTAAGAGTCGAAATATTTTGAGAAGTCCATTATCTTTGTATATTAAAAACTTAACGATTAAACCTAATAAAAAGGAGGGGAGATTGTATTCTTTTCAGTTGGAGTTATGCCCTAATCTTGCGTTTACTTAAGACTTTTCTGAAAGTTCCACATTTGGGGCACTCATAGAGTCCTATTGTTAATTCAGTCTTCATGCCTGTTTTGTCTGGGCGTCCGGCCATTGTCCAAGGTTTTCTTTTTTCCTTTGCTTCGGCTCCACATTTTGGACATTTAACCATTCGTTTTTCCTCCATCATAATCGACTATCATGGTTTGAATGTTAATGAATAAAAGATTTTCCATTACGAAGAATTAATGAATACTTGCACATTGACAAAGAAGCACAAAACAAGCCTCTTTTCTGCTTTTTCATAGATTCAGTGATTCTGTTTGTTTCGTGGCTTGCATATAAAGAGTTTAAAGTGGGGGGCTATCCATGTGATAAACGGTAGAGAGACAGTCTTGAAGAATGGTGGGCTAAGAAACGGAACATTATTTAAAGAAGCAAGTGGGTGTGTGTTAACCTTCGAGACTGGTCAAGAAAATCATAGGAGTATGATAAACATGGTTTTCACTCAGCAGACTTCGCACTAATAAAAGATTTTCCATGATTAGAAGCAAAGAGAGCAAAATTGACTTATTTTAAGGCTTTTTTTGTTATCCAAAACGCTTTTACATTCGCTTTAATTGTATCTTTTAGGTCTTTAAGAGGTAAACAGGCTTTGACAGATCGTTCAATGAATGCTTTCGGGATGTTAGTTAAACCTATTCGTCGGCTGATTGAACAGAGAGGATTCGAGGTTCCTACTGAGCCTCAAGAGAAAGCTATATCTAAAATCCTTGAAGGAAAAAATGTGCTTCTCATCTCGCCTACTGCCACTGGGAAAACCGAGGCCGCGGTTCTCCCTGTTTTGAGTATGCTTATTCAAGTTCCCGAGAGAACTCTAGGAATCAAAATTCTTTACATAACACCTCTCAGAGCCTTAAATCGAGATGTCCTTGAGCGCCTTGAATGGTGGTGCAACAATCTGGACGTGAAGCTGGCTGTCAGACATGGTGACACCGATGTGAAAGAACGTTCTAGGCAGTCTCGAAATCCGCCAGACATGCTAATAACAACACCAGAAACTCTTCAAGCTATAATTCCTGGCAGAGTGCTGCGTCAACACCTTCAACAAATCAGATGGGTAATAGTAGATGAAGTTCATGAGATGGCTGATAGCAAACGAGGCAGTCAACTTTCGTTAGCTCTTGAAAGACTACGATGGATAACTGGAAGAGAATTTCAACTAATCGGCCTCTCTGCCACGATAGGTAGTCCCGAAAAAGTTGCCCAGTTTTTAGTAGGTAATGAACGCCCCGTTGAAATTGTGAAGGTGCCAGTTGCGCGACTCATGAAATTAAAGATTCTTTTTCCAAAACCAACCTCAGAAGATTATGAACTTGCTTCTACTCTCTTCACTCATCCTGAGGTTGCTGCTCGACTCCGCATTATACGTAAGTTCATCGAGAGGCAAAAGTCGGTTCTCCTTTTTACTAATACACGTGCAATCTCCGAGGTTTTAGCTAGTCGATTCAAAGTTTGGGACATAGACTTTCCTGTTTCTATTCATCATGGCTCTTTAGCTAAGCCGTCAAGAATTGCGGCTGAACGGGGATTAAAGAATGGTGAACTTAAGGGTCTTGTCGCCACATCTTCATTGGAGTTAGGGATAGATGTGGGGCGAATAGAAATGGTCATACAATACATGAGTCCCAGACAGGTAACACGCCTCATTCAACGTGTCGGAAGAAGCGGGCATAGAATTGGACGTATCGCCAAAGGGCTCATAATCACCATGGATTCAGACGATACCTTGGAAGCCATGGCTATCGCCCGTAGGGCAGAAAAAGAGGAATTAGAACCAGTTGACATACCGCAAAAACCCTATGATGCTTTGGCGCATCAGATTATAGGTTTACTAATGAAGAAGAAGCGGTGGTATTTCTACGAAATTTACGATCTTTTCAAGAAAGCATACCCGTATCATGACCTCTCTTTACAAGATATAGAAAAGGTCTTGACCTACATGCATTCTCGCTTTCCGAGACTTGCATGGGTCTCCTTTGAGGACATGCTCGCAATAAAGCCCAGAAGAACCAAGGCAATGTATGAGTATTACTTCGAAAACCTCTCTATGATTCCAGACGTAAAACAATATCTTGTTGTTGATGAGACATCAGACAGCGCAGTAGGAATTCTCGATGAAGCTTTCGTCGCCGAATACGGAAAACCTGGAATCAAATTTATCATTCGTGGAAGCCCATGGAAAATCATCAACGCTTATGGTGATCACATCTACGTTAAACCAGTAGATGACCCAACTGGAGCAATCCCGAGCTGGATTGGAGAGCAGATTCCAGTCCCATTTGAAGTGGCTCAAGAAGTTGGATGGATTAGAGGTTTTGTTGAAGAACAAATTAAAAGTGGAGTAAAGGCTGAAGCGATTGCTGCTAGATTAAGTGAGAGATACCCTGCAGACAAAGAAACGATTTTGCGTGCGATTTTTGAAACAGTTGATCATGTTCAAAAAGGCTATCTCATCCCCACTCATAAACGCATTGTTGTTGAGGATTGGGAAGATTTTGTTATCGTTCACGCTAATTTTGGTTCTCTCACCAATCGTGCCATTGCTCAGTTAATTGGCCACATCATATCTGAGCAAACTGGCTATACCGTTGCAGTTCAACATGACCCCTACCGCATTTTTATTCAAACTATGGGCACCACAGACGCCAACAAAATTGTTGGTCTGTTTAATGAACTGAAGGAAATGTCCGATTCAACTATTCAGGAGTTGCTTACGAAAGCAACTGTGAAGACGGGACTCTTCAAGCGGCGAATGGTTCACGCAGCCCGGAGATTCGGAGCACTAAAAAGATGGGTGGATCTCAGCAAGGTTAGCCTCCAAAAATTGGTGAAAAGTCTTGAGGGCACCGCAATCTACGATGAAGCACTTAAAGAAGTCTTCACAAAAGATTTAGATCTTCACCATACTATTCGGATTCTCGACGAAGTTCGAAGGGACGAAGTTGAGGTAACGAGACTTGATACTGGTGGAATTGCAACTCCAGTTGCCCGTGTGGGTATTGAAAGAGTAAGTATAAAGACAGACTTAATTCCTCCTGAGAGAATGAGGCTTATACTTGTTGAGTCGACAAAGGCGCGGCTACTTAATGAGACTCGTACTTTCATTTGCACAGGTTGCTGGAACTATGTAGAAATGATTTGCATAAAGGACTTACCAAACAAACCAGTGTGCCCACAATGTGGATCTACAGCGCTTGGAGTGCTGAGAAAGGATGAAGAGCAAGTTTATTCGCTTCTAGAAAAGAAAGGTGAAAAACTAACGAAAACTGAGGAAAAAATAAAAGAGGGGGCTCAAGAGACTGGACGATTGATGTCTATGTATGGAAAACTAGCAGCAACCGCGCTTTCTGGAAGGCGGCTAAAAATCTCCGATGTTGAACAAATTCTCAAAAAAGAAAAGGAACTTTCAGATTGTTTCTTCGAGTTAGTAATTGAAGCTGAACGCACTGCCTTAAAAAGGAGATTCTAGTAGCATTTTCCCTTTTTTTCTTTTTAGCATTTTCAAAGATAGTTATTTGAAATTCTGAAATTATAAAAAGAAATCTTAACAACAGAAACTTGCAACCTTGTTGGAGAAACACAAATTGGAGTTGAGCCGCCAAAAACTACGACATCACACCCTTAACAGATTTAAATACATGCGAACATGTGTTCTAGCAAGAGAACTCTGCCTTCTAGTGCGTGCAAACCGAGTAGTCTTCAACCTTAAAGATGCCCAAGCTTGCTGCATTTACATCGCCACCTTGTGCAAAGAAGCGGGGTGCACAGAGCAAAGCAACTTATGCAAAAGAGCCGCAAAAGAACTTCTAGAAAACGAAGAAAAATACTTAGAACTCTGTCAAGAGAGTTGCAAAAAATGTGGGCAATTCAGACAGCCCCAACACAAAAAAACCTCATACGTTGCCTAGCCAATTACAGGCCAAAGATAATCACCGTTAGAAAAATATAATAAGAAACATTATCTAGTATCAAAAACGCCCAAGGAGATAACCAGAATTGTTTGTTGCACCGTATGTTTCCACACCTCTTCCAGTGGTCCGCCGAATGCTTGCTCTCGCAGAACTTAGACCAGGTGAAATGTTTTATGATCTAGGTTCAGGGGATGGCAGAACACTTATAATGGCAGCTCAAGAATTTGGAGCGCAAGCCATTGGAATCGAGCTGAGAGAGGACCTTGTCAAACGAGCATCTAGCGCAGTTCTTCAACTAGACCTCGATTCTAAGATTAAGATTGTTCAAGACGACTTTTTCAAGGTAGACTTGAGCCCAGCAGACGTCGTCTTCTTGTACCTCACAACAAGCGCAAACGATAAAGTCAAGCCAAAACTGGAGCAAGAACTTAAACCGAGAGTCAGAATCGTGTCTCATGACTACGAAATCTTAGGATGGACCCCTTTTAAAGTCGACAACTTCTGCGAGAACCCGAAACTAGGCTATCCATCACACACGCTATATCTTTATAAAAAATAGAATCTTCCGTTTTCAATCAGTTCTATGAGTTAAATCTTTTTTAGCTTCCTTCTTAGGTGTTGCTCATAAATTCTTTTTAACAAATTGATAGTTTATAAGGAACCTTTCATTTTGAAAATTATAGATACTTTAACATTGGCGGTTATGAATGGAACTCATTCCTTGGAAGTACGTGAAATCCTGGAATTGCATCGCTTGTGGTGTCTGCTGTAAGGGTTTTGATGTTGTTTTGGGCTATAGGGAATGGGTGGAAATTATTCGGAAATATGGAATAGAAGTTACTCAACCTGGCATAACAAAATTGTATTTAAGAAAAAGAAGTGATGATAGTTGTGTTTTCTTAAGTAGGTTTTACGATATGTGGCTTTGTGCTCTTCAACACATGAAGCCTAGAGCGTGTAAACTTTGGCCCTTCAAAATCTATGATGAACCCAAGTATGGTAGAACGGACCAGGCTTTTTACAAATTAGATGGTAAAAAACTTTTCATTTACGTGGATCCATCTTGTATAGGCATAACATGGGGAAATCCTACACGAGATTTTGTGTACGGAACTCTGAGGGAGTTCGTTGAAATCGCTTTAGGGTCGTGTGAAAAACAATCTTATTCAACCGCCCAGTTGGAGAAACGAATATTCCCGCAGAAACACCTTACTATTAGACGTGATTTTAGAAGACTAGTCTAAAAATGATGATTCTATCAGTCACAAATTTTTCTTTCCGCAATCAACAACAAGTTTTCCTTGTTTAAATACCATATTTACAAGATTTAATCCAAAACGATATCCTAGAAATTTGTGATTAGGGATGTTTAGCACGATGATGTCTGCTTTTTTGCCAACTTCTAGACTTCCAACTTCGTGGGCTCTGTGAATGGCGTGGGCAGCATTTATGGTTGTTGCTGATATGGCTTCTGCTGGAGTCATCTTCATTTGGTGACAAGCCAATGCGATTACTATCTGTAAGGTTTCAGTCCAACAACTTGGGTTGTAGTCGGTTCCCAAGGCAGCGGGCACTCCCAGATTTATCATTGTTCTGGCGTCAGCATATTGTTCTTTCATTAAGGAGAAGGCTGCACCCGGAAGCAGTACTGCGATAACTCCTTTTTTCGCCATTGCCCTTATGCCTCCATCAGAAGCAAAGATTAAATGCTCTGCTGAAACTGCTTTCACTTCTGCTGCTAATTCTGCACCACCACTATTTGTCAGTTCATCGGCATGCAATTTTGGCTTTAAGCCATGTTTTTTGGCGCTTAGCAGAATATTTTTTGACTGTGCTATATTGAAAACTCCTTTTTCGCAAAAGACGTCACAGAATTCTGCCAACTTGTGTTTTGCAACTGCTGGAATCATTTGGTCTATTATGAGATTTACATATTTTTGTGGGTTATTTTGGTATTTTGGTGGGGTTGCGTGGGCTCCTAGAAAAGTGGGGACGATGTCGACGGGTTGCTTTTCATTTAGGAGTCTTATAACTTCTAGGCATTTTATCTCATCGACAGTTGTTAATCCGTAGCCACTCTTTGCCTCTATTGTGGTTGTTCCGTGTTCCAGCATAACTTTCAAGGTTTTGCGGCAGTTTTCAACTAACTCCTCCCTGGTGGCTTTTCTCGTCTCTTTTACAGTTTTTAGTATTCCTCCTCCTTCCTTCAAGATTGTCAGATATGGTACGCCTTGAATTCTTTTTTCAAACTCGTCTTCTCTTGAACCTGCAAAAACTAGGTGAGTGTGAGGGTCTACGAAGCCAGGCATAACTACTTTCTCAGTAACATCAAATTTTTCTTTTCCGACAAATTTGCTTTTGATGTCTTCCGTTTTTCCAACCGCAACTATCTTTCCTTTGTTTATGGCTAAACTGCTTCTCTTGATAATCCCTAATTCTTTCATTCTTTCTCCTATGAGCGGTTTTTGACTTGCTCCTTGCAAAGTTAGAAGTTCATTTGCGTTCTCAATGATTAAATCTACTTCTTTCTTAACCATTTAGTAGTTCATCCTTTTTCTAGGGCTTTTTTCACCGCAATCTCGATAATTCGGTTCTCGTCTAACCTATCTATCTTCAAATAATATTTGGTTGCATCAATTATGGCTTGTAGTGGGACCATGCCGCAAAACTCGGAGCTGATGATTTGAACGTTGTATCGTTTTGCCTCAATCTTAATTAATTCGAAAACTCTGTGGAGAGGAGTTCTCTCAAAATCACTTATACTTATTCCGATTTGAGTTATGTTCTTCTCTGGAATCTTGACGGCCATTGCCTTTACATAGGTTAAACCTCCCTTCTTTGCATGCAAAGCCTTAGCGATCTCTTTGGCTATTTTTAAATCTGCAGTGTTCAGATTCACGTTGAACCCTACCATGATTTTTCTAGCGCCTGTTATTGTTGCGCCTGCTGTGGGATGAGGGGAAGTGGGGCCAAAGTCTGGTTTTCGCTCTGGCTTTTTCATCATTTCTGAGAGTTTTTCGTACTCTCCTTTTCTAATCCAGTCCAGATCGCTTCTCGCGAGGTTAGACGCTGCTTCTCCATATAGATAGACTGGAACATCACATTTTTCTGCAAGTGCTTTTCCAAATTTTTTTGCTAGTCCAATGCAATCTTGGATTGTTGTGTTTTGAACGGGAATGAACGGCACAATGTCTACAGCCCCGATGCGTGGATGTTGCCCTTCATGTTTGTTCATGTCTATAAGTTCAATGGCTCTTATGGCTGAGTTTAGTGTGGCAGCAGAAACTGAATTTTTACTTCCGATGTAAGAGACTACAAGTCGATTGTAATAACTATCATAAGTATGATCAAGAATGTAGGTCTCCTTGACTTTTCTTATCTCTTTTAATATGGTTTCTACAACCTCTGGATCTGATGTGCTAAAATTTGGGACACATTCAACAACTTCTTTCAAGACATATCCTCTCTTGGTGACATTGAATAATTATGAACCTTCTTAAGATTCTTTTTACTATGTTTACTTGTGTTTGATAACCATGCATTTCTTCATATCTCTGGTGAAAACGGAAAAAACTTTTTGATTTTTTCATCAACTGCCGAAAGAGACTTTGGTTTTAGCCTTCCAATTTCAGGATAGTCATTGCTTTGGGTTCTGTTGGTTCTCAATACGGTGATAGCAGTTGAAAACCTATTTTTCAACATTAGATGGAATAACTTGGCGACTATCTTCCCGTTATCGTCACTAGGCGCCGTTGGAAAAAATAGAAAAGAAGAGTGTGATTAAGTTGACAATTTGATTTTAACAAACTGCAGTTTCTTCATTATCTATAGAGTGGAATAATTTAGTACTTGCGTTTACATCAATAGTATGATTCAATGGTAAAACTGATTCCATTTGCTCCTATACCACAGAGTATTATGAAGTAGGTTCCTGGGACACTGTACATGTAATGTGTGCCTCCAGACCATACAAAAGGACCACTGAGAGCTGGTCCTAGATCAACAGCTTCTATTACATACTGACCTGGCTTACAGATCAGGAAGCCAGCCCATCCAGTCACACTTATGAAATTCCCTCCCTTTGACCAGTTGATTCGCCATTGCTCTCCTTGGATAGAGAAGATAGAAGATGCCCATTCATGATCTGCTGAAAGGTTAAAACTTGCCATATTGTGCCATGTTTTATTTTGGAACAATATCGATTGGATATCAGAGATATCGGATTGTATTGTCGAAATTTGTGGTTGATAAATAACAAACCCTAAGCCATATCCTCCCCCTAATCCAACTAGCAAAGAAACAAAGACCAAAAAACTGAGTCTTTTTTCCACATTATCACCTCCTCATGGACACACCATTATTTCATTTCAACTTGTACTAAAAATTTAAGCCAACCAACCTGTGAATTTCAACCGTGGATTGCTGGAAGGCATTAACAGACTAAAAGCAACTACCCTTTCATCCCAGAACAATATATACTTCATTTGTCTTAAATTCAAAACCAGCAAGCATATATATTTATTTCTGCATAAAATTAGACAATGATAAATATTGAGGAGGAGAGTTTAACATCTATAAATGGAATTCTGGCAAGAGTTTAATTGTTGTTGGTGTAATGTCTCTTTTATTCGGAGTGCTTTCTTTGACTCGATTCTATCAAAGCGTTTCCATTGTGAGTTTTTTTGTTGGTGTGAACCTTTTGGTTGTCGGCATCTTTGTACAGATAACAGGTCCATTAAGGCTAAAGATTCCATCTATTGGGGAACTGGGGTTCATTTTGATATATGTCTCTATAAATCTTGTAGCTATTGCTGGATTAACAGCGCTTTTTGCCAGTCCATATATTTTTGTAACGTTTCAAACATGGCGCGGCACTTTTGATTGGCGAGGTTACCCATCTATATTCCCCCAAACGCGCAGATTAGAACTCTCCTTGCTACATCCATATGCATGGCTTTTTACGCCTCTAGTTAACGTTGGATTCTGTCTTTTTATTGCTGGTTCTCTGCTGGTGCTTTACAACGAGTTTCATTGAAAACTGGAAAAGTTTCCTGCGTTCGAAACCATTATGATGTCCAACTTGAATTTTGTTAGTTTTTACAGAAAATCCTTTTTTGCTACTATATATTAACAATGACTTTGAATGTCAATACAAATGTAGCCTTGAGGTTCAAAAGTGAGTACTGATTTAGAGTTTGAGGTCCCTTCTTGGGAACAGATTTATGAAATGCTTATTGAAATCGCAGATAGAATCCAGAGAAACAGCTTTAAACCAGACGTAATTGTCGGAGTTTGCCGAGGAGGATGGGCTCCGGCACGAGTTATGTCTGATTTGCTGGACAACCCGAAACTTGCAAACGTTAGGGCAGAATTTTATTTAGGAGTTGCGGAAACTAAAGGTGAACCTGTCATAACGCAGACAGTTTCCACCTCTGTGAAGGGTAAAAAGGTTCTTGTCATGGATGATGTTGCAGATACTGGCAATAGTCTCCGTCTAGTGAAGACACACTTATTAGATAAAGGCGCGACCGATGTTAAAATTGCTACAATCTATTATAAGCCATGGAGTGTTTTAACACCAGATTACTACATTAAGAAAACCAGTCTATGGGTCATTTTCCCTTGGGAAAGGAAAGAAACCATCCGAAACATCCTAAAAAAATATGAGCAACAGAAGAAGCCAATCGAAGAGGCTAAGAAACAACTTGTAAGATCAGGACTAGACCGAAAGCTCGTGGAGCGATTTATCAGAGAAATACTGGAAGGAAAGAAAAAAATTGATTAAAAGAATCGACGGTTACGACAAATACATTGGCATAACTGGGTTCAAAAATGTCCAAATTGAGGATACGAAAGGGTTCTTGGATGGTATCCGAAGGAAAACTAAAGGTGTTTCTGTCCAGTTCTTCAACGCTAACTTGATAGCGGGACCTGAGCATCTCTACTTTGCTGCTTTAAACGCCTTGAAGGCTTTTGAAAGCAACATGGGCATCTCAAAGAGTTTGGCTGTTGAGACACTTCTTTATGCTTCTGCTCAGAGACAGATTAGTAAAGCCGTAGAATTGCTTGGAATTAAAGCTGACTCTTCGGAAGTTGCAGTGCTTGTGCTTGCTGAAACAGAAGCCAAAGTTCGTGAGACTTTTGAAGCTATTTCTGAGTTTATTCAGGGTATACGTGATGACAAGGTTATCGAATTGTCTGATGAAAAATCTGAGATGATCAAGGAACTTTTTGGTATTTCTAAACTTGAACTTGAAGCGAAGTTGGAGAAGGGTTTTGAAAAAGAAGCGTTAATAAACTTGGTAATAGAACACATGGCCCTGCTAGCGATAGAGCATTAACGAAACTTTTCCTTCATCACAGAAAAAAAATCGCCGGGCTTCATAACGGATATTCCAGTGAATTTTCCAACAATCTCTACAAGAACTATCTTGTCAGGATTTTGTAAGTCAACTCTTCTCTCAATGTTTGCTGCCACAGTTTCGATTACGTCCTTTGTTGAGATTTGAGTGAATCTCTTTTCAACGGTTACACGGAAGGATTCATCTTCATTTATTTTTGAAGCTAGCTCTATGACTGTTCTCTCGATGTCTTCGAGTTCTGTTCGCACAACTTTTTCAATGGGTATTATTCGAAGCGTGTATCGGAACTCCCATGGGCGTTGTTTCAGTATGTCTCGGAACTTTTCAATTACATCGAAAGGGTTGAAGGCTGTTTTTGCTGCTATTAGCCCTGTGATTCCAGTTTTGTCTACGGTGGCGGCTGAGTCTCCTATTTCTCCTAGTAAATACCAGATTTCTGAGCACACGTCTTCTTCATTGCCACGGGCGGTTGTAACAAGCAAGTTAAAGTCTCTAAGCATGCTTTACTTCTCCATTGTGTTCCGTTAACGAGAAACGAGGGTACATACCTTACTTGGACAAAAGAATTGCAATTATAACGATCTGAAGTAACGCATTTATAACCAACATGGCTTCTACCGTTTTGCCTTTTTTCCAGAGATAAGTTAAGATAAAAAATGAAATTATGATTCCTAGAAGCAAAATTGCAAAGGCTGAAGGGGAAACCAAAATTTGTTGCGCCACTTTCCCACCACTATAAAGTTATTTTCACTAAATTAAAACTTTCTTTGAACGGATTGAACGACTAAAGAGCATTAAGGATCTCATTTATATTTATTGGTCCTTTACGAAGGATTTTTGGTCTTTCAGAAGTTAAATCTACTACAGTAGACGATAAGCCAAAGGTTGTTGGTCCCCCATCAAGGATCAAGTCAACCGCATCCCCAATTTGATTCGCTGCTTCCTGAGCAGAAAGTGGCGGTTTTTCTCTGGTCTTGTTTGCGCTGGTTCCGACTAGAAGTCCATTGGATAAGTGGATGAGTCGAATTGCTATGTTATGCATTGGAATTCTTACCCCCACGGAATCTGAATTAGAAGTGACAACGCCTGGAAGAACTGTTGTCTTAGGAAGGACGAGAGTGAGCGGCCCAGGCCAAAACCTAAATGCAACCCGTCTAGCCTTCTCTGAAAGACGAGCAATTTTTTCAACATGCTCGATATCTGAGGCTAACACAGGAAGTGGCTTCTCTCTTGCACCTTTCACGTCAAAGATTCGTTCAACTGCACTGACATTAAGAGGGTCACAGCCCAATCCATAGACTGTTTCGGTTGGGTAAACAATCAGTCCACCTCTTCTCACAGTTTGTGAAGCATTAAGTATATTCTTTGCTGTGGCTTTCAGAATACGCATTTCTCTTTCCACTAAAACTAGTCGCATACTGATATTAACTTCATTCTCCTCTCTGTGTGGTCAAATACATGAAAATAAAAGGGTCAGCATGCCTGCGCATTCTTAGTAGTATAAAACATCAAGACCTAACGAGTCGAGTTGCTGGCTTTCCTCCTATTTTTCTGAAAAGCCATAATGTGATGTAGAAAGAAGTAAGTGCTAAAGGAATTAAGACAACAACTAAAAAGAATTTATTGATTGAAGTCTTCTCGATTATGAAAAAGTAGGTCCATATGACAAGTGTCATAACTGGAATTAATATAGCCACTATTTTTGCAGTAGACATATTCCATCTCCTAACTACATTCTTACATTTCTATGTTCATTATAAGTTTAGTGATTTAGACGATCTAGCTATTTAAAAATTGCAGTAGGTTATCTCATCTTCTTACATCTTGAATTGTAAAATTATGAAATGCACTCGCCATAAACGTAGTCTTTAAATCCAAAAGCCGTCCATGATAGACAATTCAGGCACAACAAAATGTGAGAACAATGCAAAAACCAGTAATCATTGTTCACGGAGGAGCTGGACTTTGGCGCCCTGAAAGAATAAGGGCAGGAATTTCAGGCGTCAAAGAGGCTGCAAAAGCTGGATTTGAAATCTTACGGAAAGACGGAACTGCCATTGATGCAGTTGAAACAGCTGTCATGTGCATGGAAGACAACGAAGTTTTCAATGCAGGACTGGGATCGGCATACTCCTTTGACAAACGCATAGAGATGGAAGCATCAATCATGGACGGAAAAACACTCAACGCCGGAGCCACTGGACTACTAACAAATCTCAAAAATCCAGTTCACTTGGCAAGAATCATAATGGAAAACACAGATCACATATTCATCGTTGGAAACGGAGCCGAAAAGTTAGCACAACTATTTGGCTTGGAAAGAAGTGATCCATCCACAGAACTTCAAACTAAATATTGGCGTGAATTGAAAGAGAAACTAAAGCAAGGAGACGTAGACTACCTGCCAAAGCTGCAGAAACTTGTTACATCACATGTGCAACTTTTTGATTTAGGAACCGTTGGCGCCGTGGCACTGGACGAGAATAAAGACACTGCAGCAGCAACCTCCACCGGAGGCTTCTCTTTAAAGTTTCCTGGAAGAATTGGAGATTCTCCTCTTATTGGATGTGGCACTTATGCGGACAATGAGGCTGGCGCTTGTTCAACAACTGGAATAGGCGAAGTCGCCATCAAACTTGTTTTAGCAAAGAGCGCTTGTGATCTTATGCGACTTGGACGAACAGCTCAAGAGGCATCTGAAGAATTAATTAGGGTTGTAAATCGAAGGATGCAGGGTATGTCTATGGGCTTGATAACTGTAAGCCCTTCAGGACAAATTGGCGCTGCCCACTGCTCCCAGCATCTATGCTGGGCCTATGTGGCTTCCAACATGAAGCAGCCGAAAGTAGCACTGGAAGCGAAGGTCATAAGAGAAGTCAGATAACTGCCGTTTTCTGTCTTCCTTGCAGATTTTTCTCTTGCCTAATAGAAATGCTTAAAAAACGGTGAATGTGTCTGAGTAGGATTAAGCAACAAATTGATGGGCATCAAAGGAGGTGAGAAGGATGGAAGAGGAATGGGAAGAAGAAGAGGAAGAAGAAGAGGAATGGTAACTAAATCAATTTCACAACCTTCATTTTTCTAATTTTTTCATCTTTAAATAATAAGGATTAAAGTTCAGGTTTATTTATCCGTTCTATCATTAATGTGAAATAATATATGGAGAAAACCCATGGTAAGAGTTGCTGTCTTAGATGAGGATAAATGCAAGCCTAAGCACTGTGACAGAGTATGCTATCATTTTTGTCCACAAATAAGAAGCAAAGTAGAAGCAGTTCGATTTGAAAATGAAAAGCCACTGATTGTGGAAGCTCTCTGTGTGGGATGTGGTATCTGTGTCAAGAAGTGCCCCTTTAAAGCTCTGTCAATAGTCAATCTGCCTGACGAACTTGAGAAAGAATGTAGCCACAGATTTGGACCCAACACCTTCAAACTCTTCCGCCTTCCTATACCCTCCTCTGGGGTTGTCCTAGGGCTCCTAGGACAAAATGGAATCGGAAAAACCACAGCCCTAAAGATTCTTTCAGGAGAAGTTAACCCTAACCTTGGAAATTATGAAGAATCCCCAGATCGAGCCCAGATTATTGAACATTTTCGTGGTTCAACTCTTCAAGAATATTTCCAAAAACTAGATGATGGGGAGCTCCAAGTCGTTCATAAGCCACAATACGTGGATAAGATTCCACGAGTAGTTTCAGGTAAAGTTGGAGAGCTCCTTGAAGGAGTAAATGAACGAGATAGACTGGAAATGCTGAAGAAACAGCTTCAGCTTCAAACCGTTTGGGATCGGCCTTTAAATGTCTTAAGCGGTGGTGAGCTTCAGAGGGTTGCCTTAGCTGCTACTATCTGTCGAGAGGCGGATGTCTATCTTTTCGACGAACCGTCTAGTTATTTGGACGTAAAACAACGTCTTCAAGCTGCCAGAGCGATAAGAAGCCTTAGAAAAGACGACAAAACCGTGATCGTGGCAGAACATGACCTTGCCATTTTGGACTATTTGTCTGATCAGATTTGTGTCTTTTATGGAACCCCAGGAGTCTATGGCATCATATCCCACGTTCATGGGGTAAGGGTTGGAATCAACATCTATCTAGAAGGCTTTATTCCAGATGAAAATGTCCGCTTTAGGAAGAACCCAATAATCTTTCATGTAAAGCCTCCAACAGTCAGCAGGACAGTGGGAGAAACACTACTTATGTGGGGTGGAATGAAAAAATCCCACGGAGAGTTTATGCTGTCTGTTGCGCCGGGGGAGGCGAAACAAGGGGAGGTCATTGGAATATTGGGACCTAACGGGATTGGAAAAACTACTTTTATTAGGTTACTGGCTGGACTGGAGGAATGTGATGCTGGGGAACCGTCGTTACAGTATGGATTGGCTCTGAGTTATAAGCCTCAGTATATTTCAGCAGAATATAAGGGGACTGTCCAGCAACTTTTGAGAGGCATAGCAAAAGATGATTTTAGTTCCAGTTGGTATCGAAGCGAAATTTTGCAACCCTTAAACGTGGAGTCTCTTTTAGACCGTGATGTTTCTGAGCTTAGTGGTGGAGAACTGCAGAAAGTTGCCATTGCTAGTTGCTTGTCTGGAAAGACTCAGTTGTATCTTCTCGATGAGCCTAGTGCATACTTGGATGTAGAAGAGAGATTATCCATGGCTCGAACAATCCGACGTGTGGTGGAGAGTCGAAACGTAACTGCTTTTGTTGTTGAACATGATGTTGTAGCCCAAGATTTCATTGCCGATCGCCTTATGATCTTCACTGGAGAGCCTGGGATCTATGGTTTGGCTAATCCGCCCACTACTCTTCGGAGGGGGATGAATTCGTTTTTGAAGGAGATGGGGATCACTTTTAGGAGGGATTCCGTGACGAAGAGGCCGCGGGTGAACAAGGAGGGTTCTAAGCTTGACAGGTATCAGAAGAAGATTGGAGAATACTATTACGTGTCCTTGAAAGAGTAATTTTTAGCAAGTTTGTGTGCTTGCTTTCTGGTCGTAACCCACCTTCAATTCAAGGACGGCACATACACAATCCAACGTGAGTTTTGGAGAAAAAAAGCAACAAAGGAACTCGATAAAAATGGTACATGGCATAGTGTCGAGACAGCATTGTCAATGCATCCCTATTGACATCGCTTCGACAAAAGAATTCCAAAAACTTTGAGTACTCGAGCTTATTTTATTGGTGGATAGAGAAGAGAATGTAAAGACTTTAAGATTAGATTATTCGCTTTCTTTGATGAGTTCTTTAATGGCTCGTTCTCTTGTTTTACCTTCCTTCATCTTCTTATCTATATGCCATTCTAGAACTCCTTTTGGATTATGAGGATACTGCTCTCTGTATTTTGCAATCAGATCTCTAGAAAGCTTTTTTGGAGTTTCCAAATCAATCGTTTTCTTCATAGAAGGAGCTTTGACTCCTAGCTTAGCTCCATCAATTATCAACAGTATACCAGTCATGATCGCTAAACCATACCAAGCTAGGCTCACAAACAAACTATACCAAGCTAACATGATAGTCCAAAAAAGATACCACAATGATGATGCAGTTAAAGCAAAACCAAAAAAGATCAATAAAGGACCACAGCCTTTCAAATGGATTGACAATTCTTTTCTGCCAATGATGTAAAACCTTAAACCAGCAACCATAGTTCCCAAGCCAGCAGCTGAGATGAGTAAACCAATCCATCCAAAGACAGCCAAGGATAATGGAAATCCACTATGTGGGAGTGGGATCGGTATAAGAAGCAAAACGTTAAATGCGATTAGTATGACTCCCCATTTACACATGGGCTTCAAACTCCCAGGCTTTTGAGGAGGTTCAACAGATGATTCTGGAAATTTACGAGTGATATTTTCAGCAAGTTCTATACCCGCTTGTTTAGAGAGGTCAATTACAGCATCCTCTTTGAGTTTTCCCTCCCTCACTATCCTATCAATATGAAACTGAAGAACTCCTGATGGATTGTGAGGAAACTTATCCTCGTAGAAATCTACAAGTTTTTCATACAATTCCTCAACGGTTATCTTTTTCATTTGTATTTCAATTAGATAATGGTACACTTCATTATATATCTTTAACCTAAACAAAATCTTGGTATAGATTCTGACTTCGTAATAAAAAAGCGGAGAAGAGTGAGGGTAAGAAAATACGATCATGTACTTTTGGATGCGCTTTAGTCTGGAAGTTTTAGTGTTGACTTTACAAAAGAGTTTTAAACGGTTTTAGTATTAAATAAAATTCGTTAGGTGAGATTTTTGAAATCTCGATGCGTCTTTCTACTTATGATTCTTGTGATGGCTACACTGATGATTTCATCGGGTAGAGCTGAACCCGTTGCCCATATTCCTAATTTATTCCCTGGAGGTCGTTCTGGCTCTGTTACTCCTTACACGGCTGGTTACTTAGACACTAGTGGTAATACTTTTAGTGTAGACAAAATCCGAGTCACTGTTAGTTTTCCCGACACAGATCCGTCAGTTATTCAATCTGACAATTGGCTTGCTGGAGGCATGTTTGCCACAGGACACGATATGGAGCTTCGACAAATAGATTACGGCTTCTACGCAATGCTTACACTGGAACATGACGGTAGTCTCTGGCTCGATTTTGGCATTTACGAGACGTACGAATGCCTGGCTCCTTTTTATCCATATGGATTTGACCCATGGACAGAATTACTATTCTACAATACGGTACCTATTGAGGAAGTATCGGACATTGCGACACCAATTACCCTTACTGCATCTTGGGACACGCCCCAAGCAGATTATGTCTCATGGGAATACACGATCGACGAAACCACGTACCTTGCTGGTGCCGTTAATGTAGTAGATCTTGCTCCCACCATAATACGCAAATTCAAAGTTGGTTGGAAATCTCCTGAAGAACCTCACCCTGATCTTTGGGCGCCTTGGTTGGACCCCTATTACAAGGTCTATTTCTTCCAGTTCGGTATCACCAGCAAATATAACATAGGTCACGGAGGATGGAATGTTCTTTTGTCGAATCCTTCATACTGCAGAGATGACCAATGGTGGAGTCCACCTGAGGAGGATCCTTTTGAACATTCTCATGCCGACCGAAACTATAGATTAGTTTCACAATTGTTTCACGCACCTTCAAGCTACGAAGTAACCGTCTTGCTTAAGGTTGGTCTAGATGTAAAAGTAACCGATGGATATACTGGATATTACAAGATCACATGTCAGATAGGTAGTGATCCACCGACAGACATAGTGACAGATCAACCATTCATGAGCAGTGCCTACACAACGAAGGAATACTTCCCTAATATGGCCGTTGACAGCGGTGAATTGATAACCGTTAGATTTTACACCAAGATCGAAGGTCAGTATCCAGATAACGAGGCAGTATACAGCAAAAACTATTACACAAAATATTATATGCACTCTCCTTCCTACGGTGAGTGGTTCACCGTTGATTCTGCAAATTGCATTGGGGGCGCAAACGCCTATATGGATTATAGGTGGAAGTGGGGAGGAGAAGACTACAATTATCATGGAGTGAGCGCTTATTACTACCCGTCTCTAGAACCTAGAAATGTGAAGTTCTATTATTCAGGTGCCCGCAAAGATCAGGATGAAAACGATCCAATCGAAGATTCCCATGCCTCAAGAGATTATGTACTTGTTTCAACATTGAACTACATGCCTCCAGCGGACCTGAAAATAGTATTGAAGACGGTTCAGCTAGATGCAAAAATGGAAGGGGGATATTGCGGATATTACAAGATTACGTATATAAAAGGAATCGATGAAGAAACAAACATAGTAACGGATCAATTAATTATGAACAGTCTTTACGAGACGAAACAACACGCCTGCAATGTTAGTGGCGGCTACGGTGAAGGTATCACTGTTAGGTTTTACACAAAAATTGAGGGCCCCTATAATGGCGAAGCAGTTTACAGTAAAAACTACCACATGTACTACGATGTTTTCACTCCTTACGGCGAGTGGATCGAGGATCACACTGTATTCTGGGATGTGCATGAACTAACGGTACTTGCCGAAGATCAGAACGGCACTTCTCTCACAACAGGAGATGTTTACATAGACGATGAACTAGCTGGATACACCAACTCAACCTTCATAGTAGAAGCAGGCACACACAAGGTTCGGGTGAATGATTTCTGGGAAAGCAACAATACGGGATACAGATACTGCTGGGAGAACTGGACGGACGGTTCAGTTGACAACCCAAGAAACATAACAGTCCTTGAAGACATAACAATCACAGCAAATTTCACCAAGAAGTGGTGTCCAGGGGACGTGAACGGTGACGGTGAAGTTGATGTCTTT
>Ga0209635_10001136_pt1 | contig 19587 bp, 20 predicted proteins | sample DeeMarSWOR230_32_FD_187463 | JGI IMG/M metagenome (GOLD analysis project Ga0209635, IMG submission 187463) | Marine sediment microbial communities from White Oak River estuary, North Carolina - WOR-2-30_32 (SPAdes) (version 2) | ecosystem: Environmental > Aquatic > Marine > Intertidal zone >...
CTTTCAAGAAAGAAATAGGCACAACGCTTTTCAGATTGAAGTCGCTTAGCCCTTCCCATTATTGTAATCCATTCACCTCCTGTTGTGCTGCGAGATTGCGGAGCCTGTTCCGAAGCGTAAGTGAGGAATCTCGCTCCTAGCAATGACTTTTGTTATACCATCGCCAATAATGACTGTATGCTCTCTATCGAGGATTGGAAAGAAGTATCTTTGCATGAAGAGCAGCCGACATGATATTTTTCAGTTAGTGGCTATTGAAGAAGTCATTGAGCTCTTAGAACAGGAATATGGCCCTCGCGAATGGAAGCCAGATAGTGAGCCTGTTGATGTACTCATAGGAACTATACTGTCCCAAAACACCTCGGATGCAAATTCGGGAAGAGCTTTTGCCTCTCTTAAAGCTAGCTTCGATAGCTGGGAAGCTGTAGCTTCGGCTCCAGCAGAGCATGTCGCTCAAGCCATTAGGTCTGGGGGTTTATTCCAAATCAAGGCCGCTAGAATCAAGGAAATACTTGAGCAAATTGAAAAGGAACAGGGCTGTATCAGCCTTGATTCCCTCAAATCTAAGACCATGGCTGAGGCCGAAGACTACTTAATGCGTCTGCCCGGCGTAGGACATAAGACAGCCAGCTGTTTGCTGCTTTTTTCCCTGGGGAAGCCATCCCTGCCCGTGGATACCCACGTTTTTCGGGTAGCCAAACGATTGGGACTGATTGATTCCAAGGTATCCATAGAGAAGGCACACAGCTTGCTTCAGGAGCAAGTCCCGCCCTCCAAGGTATATCAATTCCATATCCATATGATAGAGCATGGCAGGCGGATATGCCGCGCCCGGCAGCCCCGCTGCAGTAGATGCATATTGAGAGGCTCTTGCCCCAGTTCGCTTTATTAATTTAGCCTGGTTAGCAGGTGCTATAATGGTGAACATGGCGCAAATACTAAAGAGCAAGAACCTGGCTACCAAGTTTCAGATAATGGTGGAAGTAGCAGCACACCAGCCTAACATACAGCAGAAAGACATCGCCCCAAGATTGGGCATCACCTCACAGGCTGTTTCCGAATATATAAAGGAACTGATAAAGGATGGCTGGCTGAGCTCCGAGGGTCGCTCACGATATAAGGTAACCAAGGAGGGCGTAGATTGGATTTTGCAGATGTCCCGGCAGCTACATAGTTATGCCTGGTTCGTGAGCAATGTAGTGGCTGATATATCAACTACCACTGCCATAGCTGATAGTGAGTTATCCGTTGGTCAACCAGCATCGTTATATATGAAGGACGGCTTGCTCTTCGCCTCCGATGTCATTAGTGCCAAAGGGGCTAAAGGAATAGCTGCAACTGCGGCCAAAAAAGGACAGGATATTGGCATTCGCAACATCGAAGGAGTAATAAAACTCGAGCCGGCCAAAGTAACGATAGGCAAAGTACCCCATGTGCAGGGTGGAGGTTCTAGTAGCACCGACTTGGCCCGATTGAAAAGGGAGGTAAGAAAAGCGAGGCTGGTGGGAACAATGGGCACGGAAGCCCTGGTAGCATTGAGGCAGATAGATGTAAAGCCTGATTACATTCACGGTGTCCGAGAAGCAGTCATAGAGGCAGCTTACTGTAGTCTGTCTTCCTTGGTTGTCTGTAGTGAGGACAAGGTTTCAATTTTGGTGCAAAGATTAGAAGAGGAAAATCTAGATTATGAGATTGTTGACCTGAGGAGAAGATAGGCAAGGCTCTATCTCCCTTAATCGTATACCCCTCCGAACTGCGAAATTTTCTCAATTAACCTCCCAAAATCTCTTGACATTTTATCTGGTAATATTTAGAATTCTTAAAACAAGTCCACTTACATTAAATCAAGTAATCTTGTATAAAGGGAGGTAAAAGTATTCCTGATGAAAATGTCCTCTAAGCAAATCCTTGCCCGAGGCACAAACTGGTTCCTGGTACTTTTAACTATAGCGCTTGTCCTGACAGCCTGTAGCCCTACTGACCAGACACCAATACAATATGTATTTGATGACCTGGGAAGGCTGGTCGCCATTAACGGAACACCCGAGAGAATTATCTCCCTGGCTCCCTCCAACACCGAGATCCTGTTTGCCCTGGGTCTGGGAGACAAGGTGGTGGGAGTGACAGATTGGTGTGATTATCCTCCAGAAGTTGTGGGCAAGGAAAAGGTGGGTGCCTATGACACACCGGATATAGAGAAGATAGTTACTCTTACCCCTGACCTCATACTGGTCGCGCACGGTACTACCATGGAGGTTATTAATAATTTGGTAGGATTGGGACTTACCGTATTCGGTATAGAGACTACTGATCTGGATGACTTGCTGAATGACATTAGAACAGTAGGGGAAATAACCGCTAAGGAAGTGGAGGCTGCTGCACTTACATCTGAAATGGAAAGCAGGATTCAAGCAGTAACTGACCAGACCGAAGAATTGGAGGAAAGGCCAAGAGTCTTTTATATCGTCTGGCACGACCCGTTGTGGACTGCTGGCGCAGAAACTTTCATCCATGAGCTAATTGAAAAGGGAGGCGGGGTGAACATCTGTGGTAACCTGACGGGGTATCCAGTAATTTCAATCGAAGAGGTCATCGCTTACAACCCAGAAGTGATTGTCACAAGCTCGTGGTCAGGCGTATACGAATGGGCAATGAACGAGACTGCACTTAACGTTACCTATGCCAGACAAAATGACAGAGTATACATGTGCGATGATAACTTGGTTCAGCGCCCGGGTCCCAGACTGGTCGAAGGCTTGGAGTGGTTTGCCTATTTCATTTACCCCGAGATATTCGAGGAGCCTGAGATTAGTTAAATGAAGGTTTTTCCTCTTGGAGAGTAAAGGGGCTGAGATGAAAAAGAAAGGCTTAATTCAAGTTTATACCGGGGACGGCAAAGGAAAGTCCACCGCCGCTATTGGTCAGGCAGCCCGCGCTGCCGGGCATGGTCTCAAGGTTGGCTTCGTCTCTTTTTTTAAAGACCCTGAGGCATTCGGGTACGGTGAACACAAATCGTTGGAAAAATTGGGGATAAAGACTTTCCTTTTCGCCAAGAAACATCCCCACTTCTACAAGGAACTGAATCCTGACGATGTCTGCCAGGAATGCTCCAGAGGGTTGGCATTTATTAAGGAGCTTTTTCAGGATCCGTCCTGGGATATGCTGGTCCTGGATGAGATAAACATTGCTGTGCGCGACGGCTTCCTGAAAGAGGAAGAGGTTCTTTCTCTTCTGGAGGCAAAGCCGAAAAAGTTAGAGCTTGTCTTAACCGGTCGGGGCGTCACAGAAAAGATTATAGAAAAGGCAGATTTGGTTAGCGAAGTGAGGGAGGTGAAGCACCCTTATAATCAAGGAATAAAGAGCCGGGAAGGCATTGAATACTAAGGGAAAATCAAAAGTAAAAAATAAAAATGCAAAATGACAGGGCAAAAATGACAAATCCTAAGCACAAAATTCGAAATCCTACACAATCTCAAAGCACTAATGACCGGAATCCAAAACAAATGAGTTTTGGTATTAAAATCTAGAATTTTGCATTTGTTTAGAGTTTAGAAATTAGAATTTAGGATTTATTTAGCGATGGCACGTACTGTAGCCGAAGCCTTTAGTGAGCCCGTCATCCCTTTTGCCATTCGCTGGCAGAGCAGGGTTTACTCTTTACTGGGGCTTGCGGCACTGCTGGTAGTGGTAATCGTGTTCGCCACTGCTCTGGGAAGCGTTTCTATACCCTTTCCCACTACCTTTCAAGTCCTTCTCTCCCAATTGCCCTTCGTTAATATTACCCCGGCTTCTCCGGAAATTTACGGAGCGCCGATGAGCCTGGAGATTTTGAAAACCATAATCCTGGATATCCGGCTGCCGCGCATCCTTCTGGCCGGTTTAGTAGGAGCCGCCCTGGCAGTAGCCGGAGCTACCTATCAGGGACTGTTTCGCAATCCTCTGGCTGACCCCTATCTTTTGGGTGTGGCTTCAGGAGCCGGACTGGGGGCGACCATCGCCATGCTTACTCCTTTCACATTAGCCTGGATGGCTTTTGGGGCCGTGCCGTTATTTGCCTTCATCGGTGCTATAGGAGCCGTGGCTGTGGTCTATTTGCTGGCCCGTATCGGAAAAACCCTGCCCGCCACCACGCTCATCCTGGCTGGAGTAGCCTTAAGTGCCCTGCTGGTCTCCGTCACCTCCTATCTCATGACCATTTCCGGTGAAGAACTACATGGGATTGTATTCTGGCTGCTGGGTGGACTTTACCTCACTAAATGGTCTGAGGTGTGGATTGTCCTCCCCTGCGTATTAGCGGGCCTGGTAGTCATCTGGATTCATGCCCGACCGCTCAATGTCATGCAGCTTGACGAAGAGCAGGCCCAACAACTGGGCATCAATGTGGAAAGGGTCAAGCTCATACTACTGGCTGCTGCCACCCTTATTACTTCTTCAGCGATTTGCTTTACCGGCCTTATCGGTTTCGTGGGCATACTCATCCCTCATGCCGTAAGGCTTATCTGGGGACCGGACTACCGGTTTTTACTCCCTCTATCCACGCTGGTGGGCGCCATTTTCCTCATCCTGGCCGATACTTTGGCCCGGACTATAATGCCTCCTACGGAGATTCCGGTAGGAATAATTACCGCTTTCTGTGGAGCGCCTTTCTTTCTTTATCTATTGCGCAGAAGGAAGGGGCTGGTTTTCTTCTGAAAGGATAAAACACCATGATTGAGCTGGATAATGTCAGCCTGGGCTACGACCATCGAGCCATCCTGCATGATGTAAACATGAGGGCCAAGCCCGGCCAAATACTGGGGCTGGTCGGTCCCAATGGCTCGGGCAAGTCAACATTAATCAAGGGCATGACCCGGGTGATTGACCTATTTTCCGGGCGTATCTCAATCGACGGTCGCGATATAAAACCTATTAAGCGAGACGAACTGGCTCGCCTTGTGGCCACGGTGCCGCAAAGCCCGGCCCTGCCCGGAGCTTTCACGGCTTTTGAGATGGTGCTTATGGGACGAACGCCTCACCTCGGGCTTCTTCGCTACGAGGGAGGAAAGGACCTGGCCATCGCCTGGCAGGCTATGGAAGCCACGCATACCCAGTCCTTGGCCGAGCGCAGAGTAGGTGAGCTCTCCGGAGGAGAGAGACAGAGGCTTATTATCGCCCGGGCACTAACCCAGCAGCCAAAGGCGATGCTCCTTGACGAGCCCACCGCCAATCTGGACATAAACCATCAAGTCGAGATTCTCAATTTGGTCAAGAGCCTTTGCTGGGAGCAGAGTTTGACCGTAATTATCGCTTTGCATGATTTGAACTTAGCTGCTCAATACTGCGATTGGATGGTCATGCTAAATGGAGGGCAAGTTTATGTTGAAGGCACGCCGCCCGACATACTCACAGCGCCGAATATCAAGAAGGTTTACGGAGCCGAAGTATGCGTTTATCCCCACCCCATCAATAAATTGCCCATCACCCTTATCACAGCCGGCGGAAATCACGGAACGAGCTGATATTATTCCCCCCATCACAGTCCTTTCGACTCCTCCCTCAGGAGGCCGAACTGCACCAGGTCATGGTATTGCCCGTTTTTGAACATGCGTTGCCGTAGACGGCCTTCCTCCCGAAATCCGACTTTCTTGTGAAGTCTAATGCTGCGTTCGTTGTAGGCGATTGCGGTCGACGAGATGCGATGTAGATTCAATTGCTGGAAACCGTAGTTGATTAGCAGCCGGGCAGCCTCCGTACCGTAGCTTTTGCTCCAGTAATCCTTTTCACCTATGACGATTCCGAAAGTGGCGTGGTTGTCCTTTGGGTTGATCCCGTGCATTCCGCAAGTCCCGATAGGTTTGGTTGATTTACCTTCGATCACCTCGATGACAAACGGAGTATCAGTTCTTGCCCTCGTAGTGCCCAGTTCTTCGATGTATTTCTCCTCGGCCATTTCAGTCATCGGCAGATACATACCAAGATACTGGATTACCTCCGGGTCGTTGAACCACTCCAGAAAATATGAGATATCCGATCTCTTAACCGGCCGTAGAATAATGTTCTTACCCTTTAACATCTGATTCCCTCCTTTTATTCCTGAGCTAGTTTTACACTCCTCAATCGAATATCAGGGCGGAGACCATACTTGCCTAAATATGGCACGTAATGACCTCAGCAAAATAATAAGCCCGGCTTTCTTGTGTCCCGGGCTTGATGCTACTAATATTCTTGGTACTGGATTTACGTTTCTCTGGAGCTGGAGACACACCAAGCCCGATAGACGCTGCTATCCAACTGAGTGTAGCAAATCATTTCGCAAACAAGACTCTTTATTCTCATCGGACTTCTGTATATCTCCCGAAGCTATGTGTAGTTCATTCTACTGTGCCAAATAAACCATTGTCAACTTGAATGATGATAATGCAGACGGGTCTAATATTGTTTTACGCCTGCTGGACCGGATCAAGACAAATGTAGCCTAAAGAAACCATAGCTGGAGTTTTGCCTATTGAACGAATCGGTTATGGGAGTGCTCTCCCTTGGAGCGAGAATATTTGGAGCCCGTGCTGAGTTTATCGAGGGATGAGAGCGAATTATCCCTATCTCTCAGATTAATGACCATTAAAGGTTCCACGTTTGCATTTTTGACATAGTCCCCTCTACTATGCTAAAATATATATGCTAGGCAGGAGTGGTTGATGCCTGGCAAGGAGGTGGGGCATGACACGGAGAGAAGCCTGGTTGTGCCGATGGGTATTTCCCAGTCGGAGCTCCCCGGCAGCGTAAGGGGGGAGGTGGCTTAGATAGTCAAGGGGCGTTGCTGGAGAGCAGTTGGAAGCCTCGAGCTCTTCGTCTGTAAGGTATGGCTCCCAAGAAGGAGCAACGGCAGTTCAGCCGGAAGCTGAGTGGAAGAGTAGGGGTGATTCAAAACTGAATAGCGATATTCAGGAGCGGGCTCCAAAATCTGGAGCTCGCTCTTCTTATTAATTGTAAAACCCCAGGACCTCCACACCAATTAGGTCTACTGCTTGAGGAAGCTCTCCTGCCATTGTGATATTTTCGCATTGGATTTATAATTGAATCGAACCCTAAAATTGCCTTGACGGTTTTGGAGGTGGATATGAGTGATGATTATACCTCAACAGGCATTGCCGGCGCCGACAAGATTCTCGGCGAGCAAGGATTACCAAGGGGCCATAGCATCCTGATAGCTGGGGGACCTGGTAGCGGGAAGACTACCTTTGCAATCCAGTTCCTGTATAACGGAGCTACCGAATACAATGAACCTGGAATCTATATATCGCTGGACGAGGACCCTGACGATGTTAAAAAGAACATGTCGAAATTCGGATGGGACCTTGGTAAGCTCGAGCAGGAGAAAAGGCTTGCCTTCATCAATGTTTCTCCGGTCCGGGTGACATCATCCGAAAAGGTGGGCCTCGTTCAGCTAGGAATGAAGGAGTTCAAATTAATCAAGCTGCTGGAAGCGATCAGAGCGGGTATAGAAGAGGTTCAAGCTAAGAGGGTGGTCATTGACCCCATTACCGTCTTTACCCTCCAGTACCCCGACGAAGTTGAGCGCATATACGCTATGAGAGACCTGATAGCTGATTTCAGAAAGACTGGATGCACCAACCTGTTAATCTCAGAACTAAGAGGTACAGGCTTGGAAAGAGAGCATCAATTCGAAGAGTATCTGGCTCAAGGGGTTATCCTGCTGCGCACAATGATGAGAGAAGATAAGTTAGTCCGCATATTCCAGGTTGAGAAGATGCGCGGACTGGAGGTTGACAATCAACCACGCCCTTATAATATTACCAGTAGCGGGATAGAGGTATATCCTACCCTGACTGTTTTCAAGTAACGAGGTGGCGGGATGGATAAAGGGGGATTGTCACTAGCCGAGATACAGGAGGTGCCGAAGGAGAGCTTGATTTTGCTCTCAGGACCTCCGGGGGCGGGAAAATCCACCTTTTGCCATCAAACTGTTCTTAATGGGTTGGCTTTAGATAGACCGGTCATTTTTGTCACCAGTGAGCAGCGCCCCGCTGAGGTCATAGAACTATTGCGTGAAAGAGGCATAGGTGAGATGGTTGGGTTGAGCTTTGTTGACGCCTTCACCGAGACAGTCGGGCTGACGATCACTCAGCGCGCTGATACGGTGTATGCCAATTGCGCTGACCTAAATAGCCTGAGCATCGCTATCACTAAACTGCGGGACAGAGTTGGGCAAAAAGATACCCTGCTTGCCTTCGATTCGCTCACCTCTCCTTACTTGTTCAGCGGCATGGAGGTGGCGAAGTTCATGCGGCTGTTTCTATCTAAGTTTGCCTCTGAAGGGAACTCAGTATTAGCCCTGATGGATGAAGGCTGTGGTAAGGAGGAAGATCTGGGCGCCATGATGAGTTTAGCCGATGGCATCTTGAGAATGGAAATAAATGAGACTTCCAGGATTATGAATGTTGTGAAACATCCCAAGGCTAAGCCCGCAAGAATTGAGGTCCCCGCGACAAAAATTTGGGAGAGGAAGTTGTATGACGTGAAGTTTTGGGACCGGCAAATGATAAAACACACGATGGAGGCGGAGCAGTACCTCAGACAAGAGTTTAGCGTGAATATTTTCTGGCCGAATTTTGCCCTGTGGAGCAGCATACTGTGGGATCCCGAACGCTTCCCGGAAATGACATACGAGGTATGGAAGGAGTACGGTTCCCTTACTCGAGAAATGATTCCCTTTTTTCCTTGGCATACGAGATTTCTCTTTAAATTAGTCATACCCAAAAATCTCAGCAAAGTGAAAGACATGAAGAAATTGTGTTCCAGGTTTATGATTCAGCATACAAAAGCGCGGCGTGATGGTATCGTAGAATACCTTGAAGACGTCTCTAAGACTGACGAACACTACATTAGAGTCTATGAGAACCGTGAATGCTGTGGATTCGAGAACATCGGTGTTGCGATGGCTTCGATTCTCCCTCCTTTGTGGGCAGGTTCGTGTAAAGGACTTGAGAGCGAAGAGAGAGAATGGAACGCAATAGAGACAAAGTGTATAGGGTTGGGAGATCCCTACTGTGAGTTCAAACTGGTGCCGGGCGAGATCGGTGAATTGAAATCTTCTTTGAAGAAAGACATTCTGGCTGTCGAAAGGATACATGAGCGGTTGATAGAACGCCTGATGGGATTTCTGCTTCATGGGAAGCCACTGGCAGAGAGGCCAAGATTGGGTAGCGATTTCGTCATGGCCCATCCGGATATCATTCTTCCCGCTGTGGCTGGCGAGAGATATCGTATGGCCTTGAGAATGGGGGGCGCAAAGGCAGGAAAGGAGGTTGGTGAACATTTGATGAAAGCGGGTCTAACGGAGGATGAAGCGGTGAAACGCGTTCTCAATTTCTTAGAACATTGCAGGGTGGGAAAGGTTAGCGCGCACGAGACTATAACGATGAAAGATAGCTCTGAGAGCTTGTATACGAAGTATTATACGACGAAGTGGGAGGAGCCTTCCTGCTTCTTCACCACGGGTTTTATGAATGGCCTCTTCTCGGCAGTCAAGAACAAACATGTCAGGGAAATAAAATGTATCGCCGCAGGAGATCCATACTGCGAGTGGGAAATTTTATAGTCAACAATAATGGGGCGGCTAGTATGGAGAAAAGTGGGTTTGCGTTAGCCGAAATACAAGAGATACCGACGGAGAGCTTGACCTTGGTGATTGGACCTCCGGGAGCGGGGAAATCTGCCTTCTGCCATCAGGTGGTTCTCAATAGCATAGCTGAAAATAGGCCGGTAGTATTCGTAACTACGGAACAAAGTCCCTCTGGGGTCATGCGGCTTCTAATAGAGAAGGGCATAGAAGGTGCCAAGTTTGAAGTACTGAGCTTTGTCGACGCCTTCAGCCAGACGGTGGGAGTAGAGACTCCGGATCGAGCGGACACGGTATGTGCCGACTGCGCTGATTTGAACAGCATAAGCATCGCTACCACAAGGTTACAGGAGAGAATGGGACAAAGAGGTGTATTGCTTGCTTTCGATTCACTCACTTCCCCGTACTTGTTTAGGGGTACTGAGATTGCCAAGTTTATGAGGCTTTTTCTATCGAAGTTGACCGCCGAAGGGAACTCAGTATTGGCTTTGATGGATGAGGGTTGCGGCAAATCTGAGGACTTGGTGGCCATGATGAGCATCGCAGACTGTGTTATAAAGATGAAAACAGAAGAGAATAAGCAAGTGTTTAACGTCGTGAAGCACCCAAAGGTGAGGCCGACAAAAGTTGAAGTCCTCATAGAACCCAAGGGGAGAATCAAAGCGACAACGCATTTCGATCCGAGTGTGATGAAGCAGTTTGCCAAAAGCATGTTGGGGCAAGGTGAAAGCGGGGCTGAAGCACTGGGCAGTACACTGGAAGGCATACCCCTCTTTTCGTCTGTATCTGTAGACGACCTCTCGAACCTGTCCCGCCAATTCACGAGGCGTCACTATCGCAAGGGCGAAATCATCTTCCACAAGGGTGACTTCGGTTCCACGTTCCACATAATCAATACCGGGGGGGTTAAACTGAGCATCCCTTCGGAGGAAGGAGGCGATGTATTCCTGGCCCACCTGGGACCCGGCGACTTTTTTGGCGAATTGGCTTTGCTGGACGAGAGACCCCGCTCTGCCACAGCTACCGCGGAAGATTCTACGGAGACTTTGGCCCTGGAGCGTAAGGATTTTCTCGACTTCATGAAGTTATTTCCAGACGTGGCAGTTAGTATTCTGGCTGTGCTGGCACAAAGGATCAGAAACCTGAATTCTCAGTTGGAGAGCGTCATCTTATTCAAACCGCAGGCTCGCCTGGCTCAGACCTTGCTGAAGCTGGTAAGTACCCACGGCAGTGAAATTCCGGGGGGATGGCAGATTTCAATCCCTTTGACTCAGCCCGAGCTTGCCGAGATGGTAAGAGTGACTACAGGGACAATCAGGCGCTTGTTGCGCGACTTCCGGGAAGCCGGCATCGTAAACATAGAAAACCAGCGTTACCTCATCCATAAGCCGGAAGAGTTGCGCAGAATGGCGACTATGGGTGGTAGCCGCGAGTGAAGGTTAAAGTACGATCCTTCACCACAGCCTTCCTAAATGACCCTTCCAAAACAGGCACACTATTATGCACTGAAGGAACGATTATGCGGAACAACGGCATTTTAATATCCGCTACGTACATGTATGAAGAGGGTACAGAGGTTTGTTAACTGAACCTACACGGGAATTGCCAGTCCTATAGCATAAGTTGCCGCCGCAGCCAGCGTTCCGATAGCCATCATCTCCGCTCCACTCCGAAGCGAACTCTTTCTGCTGAAGATAGCCTTGCTAGCTCCAACTACGAAAAGGCAGGCTATACTGGCGATTGCCGCCGTTATCACGGCTGGGTTTACCTGCAAAAAGGCGAATGGCAGGATGGGGATAAGAGATACAACTGCGAATGATAGTCCGGTGAAGAGAGCTGCCTTGCCCGGAGGCCATGATTCTTCCGATGTCAGCCCGAGCTCCTCTCCGAGAGTATAAGACTCACTTGACTCCACTTGTTGGGTCACTCTGTCAGCCACATTCTCTGCATCTCGCCTCTTGAAACCTCTCGCCTGGTAGAACCTGACTAGCTTCTCCCTCTCCTCCTCAGGAGTACCTCTTCTCTTAATTCCTTTTCTTTCGCTTTCCTTTTCGGTTACCTCTTTTTCTGACTTAGCTGAAAGGTATGCGCCAGCCCCCATGGATATGGCCCCGGCAACTGCCCCGGCGATACCAGCGATGAGAATAGGGTGACTTTCTGTCAGTGCCCCGTAAACCCCGGCAACCAGTGCCAGTATTGACACCAGCCCATCATTGGCTCCAAAGATGACGTCTCTCACCCCGCCACCACCTGCCATCTCCCAGCCTTCCATCCCCAACACCTCTTTTTTAACCCTCTCAATATGTAATCTCTCATCGGAGGCTATTCTGGTCCATGTCTCTGAAGTAGCCATATCAGTGAGATTGCCCGCCTGAATAGACAGGTCTTCGACGCTCTCATCCTCAGCGATTATAGCCCACTCGAAGAAGCCCCTCGTACCTAAAATGCCCATCATCAGGCTGACCCTTTGCTTTAGGAAAGCAGCTCTGCCAGATTTCTTTTCGCTGTCTGCCAGCTGCTCGATTCTTTCCGACCAGGATTCGGCATCGCTAGACTCGTTGGCACCGATTTCCGCTAAAAGTTGCTTGGTCCTTTGGTCAGCAGCCTTCTTAATGAGCCTTTGATAACCCATAGACTGCATGATCTTGTACGTGTGGACTTTCTTCGCTGCCTCAAGCAATATTTTTCTTTCTTCGTTTGTCAATTCGGCCATGTCCGGTTACCTCTATCGGAGATTATAGCATGAGACTATATCGTTTGTATTTAATGTAGTCAGGTCTTATATGAATCTCGGAGTGTCACGCTTCATGGGAAGCGGGGGCAACTACGCCGCAGCGCTCGGGGTCTCCGCCGACGATTGCCGGCTTCCCCTTCAGCTTCGGGTTAAGCACCTGCTTCACAGAAACGAAGAAGGCATCCAAATCAATATGGAAGATACAGCGAGCCATGAGACAGCATATAAACTAGCACACAGAGCTGACAAAGCCAACTTTTCATCGGATTGTTACTTTGGGTCATTTGTTGGCTGATTGTTAATGCATAGTAGGAATTATGAAGGTTCAGCAATTGGATAACATTGAACGACCTTATCTTCATCAACTATGAGTATAAAGTCTACATTCTGCAAGTTATCCGGCTGAAGATTTGATACTACTTCAGTTGCCAACTGCTCATGTACAAATCTGTAGTCACCCATGTAGTCATCAAGAACTAGCAAGTGCAATTCTGCCCAGCGTTTAACAGCAAATTTCCTAATGGCTTTTTCCAAAACGTAGTATATGCACTCTGCAACAGATTCCCTTACGTCGCGAGCCTCGGTGCATGTTATAATCCAGACTCCATCCTTAGTATCGCCATCCTCTTCCCCACCATCAATCCTTCTAAGCTCCCACTCTTCATACCAACTAAAAGGAGACGCATCACCTTTCAGCCGCCTTTGACAGGCCGTAACTACGGCGTCAGAAAACGCGGCTCGGCCTTCATCGGTCACAAAGGAGTGTTCCAGTCCCTCATCAACAAGCATGAATTTGCCTGTTATTTGGTTAAATAATGGCTGCATAATCTCGGAGAATGCCGTGTGATGTCTGCAACAGATATAAGGTGGACCAGATTCAGAAATCAATGCAATATGCCCGTGCCGGGGAACACGAACTGCGCCAGTCGCCCCTGGTTGTAGAGTAGGGGCCGAGCGCTCGATTTCCTGTTTGACCTGTTTGCGGGTACTAATATCCATAGGCAACCGGAAGTCGATAGGTGGTATTAAAGTGTAGTATCCGCCGCAAGAGGGTGTGAGGTGTGTCTGATTCGACAGAAGGCTTTCTTTATATGCCTGGTATATTGAATCGCCAGTCAGACGCTTGACTTCAATGGCAGATTTTATATTGCCGTTGGTAACGATAACCTCCGGCGTTGGCTCAGTAGGATAAAGTTCATCAGGATAGCTCTCTACTGTCCAGTTGCCCCCGACTATTGAGGAGAGATATCCACAGGCGAGTTCAACACAGCGGGATTCTTGGTCTGAGAGAGCCACCTCCTTATCCCTCTAACATGATATTTTATCCGTTCAACAGTTTTAGAACAACCCTATTTGAACAACGGATACCTTTCTGGCGTGTTGTGACTCCTTAACTCCATAGTATGTCTTGGACGCCGCACAAAAACTATTGCAGGGTGCATTTTATTGGCGCGAGGCTGGGTAGTTAGTCGCTTCTGGAGACAAATTCTTTTAGCCTTCTCTCAAACACCCCTCTCTCCAAAAGCACCCTTCGCTGGCATTTGAGGCATTTGAGGCCGATGTCGGCGCCCACCCTCACCACTTCCCACTCGTAGCTGCCGCAGGGGTGTGCTTTGCGCAGCCGGACTATGTCACCCGGCTTTGTTTCTGTAGTCATTTATCTGGTTGCGGATTCTTTCGGCTATGGTTCTAGCCGACCGGGCGAAATCCTTTTCCTTCGAGGCGTAAAGAATTTGCCTCGACACGTTGATAATCGCATTCTCGCCCCGGGCATCCATCCCATAGCCAACCGCTGAAGCCAGGTCCCCTCCCTGAGCGCCGATACCGGGTATAAGCAAAGGCATTTCGGGGCAAATCGAGCGGACTCTCTTTAATTCTTCAGCATAGGTAGCCCCGACTACCAGGCCGATGTTGCCAGGAATGTTCCATTCTCTGGCTTTTTGCGCCACTACTTCGTATAGCGGCAGGCCATTGGTGCGAAGGTCCTGGAAATCTGTGGCTCCTCGGTTTGATGTTCGACATAGGATAAATACCCCTTTATCCTGGTAGTTAATAAAGGGCTCTATGGAATCGAAGCCAAGGTAGGGATTGACCGTAGCGGCATCGAAGCCAAGAACCGAAAAGAGAGCCATGGCATAAGCCCTGGCAGTGTTACCGATGTCGCCGCGCTTGGCATCAGCAATTACAGGTATATCGCCGGGTATATGTTTAACGGTCTTCTCCAGGATAGCCAGTCCTTCGGTCCCTAAAGCTTCATAGAAAGCCAGATTGGGCTTATAGGCGCAGACCAGGTTGTAGGTAGCCTCGATAATGGTTTTGTTGAATTGCAGGACGTCTACCGCGGGCATAAGCTCAGGGTCGGGGTCGAGTCCGATGCAAAGCCAGCTTTTGTTTTTTCGACTGGCGTTAAGCAGTTTATCGATGAAGTTCATTATCGTAACCCAGATGATAGCAGGAGATCGATATAAATTAAAGCTCGGCTAACATTCTTCTATACTAGAAGGTTATTGAGCAGCTGGTTTCGTCAGTGTAATAGACAGAGATCACCCGAGGCTGTTTAAAAATGTAGTGCGAGGCTTTAGCCTCGTGCTGCACGACCCTAAAGGGTCGCACTACAAAAATGTGGAGGCGAGGGGCTTTCAAAGGTGCGGAAAATGAACGGAGGTGAGATTCTTCGCCTTCGGCTCAGAATGACAAGAGGAAAAGGGCTCGCAATGACAAGAGGAAAAGGGCTCGCAATGACAAAAGAGAGGCAGCTCAGCATGACACCGTTCTTTGCCTTTATTCGTGTCAAGGGCTACAATAGAGCCATGCGGGACGTGATTACTGAGGCCCTGAAGGGCCGTGATGCCGACTACATTGAAATCCATTTCGAGGAGAGCCAGGCTACCGGCATTGTCTACAGAGGGGAGAGATTGGAGGAGATAAGCAGGGCTCGTAATTCGGGTGGCAATATTCGGGCTTTAGTCCAAGGTAGCTGGGGATTTGTAAGCTTCAATCGTCTTGACGGACTGCAGGATAAGGTAACTCTGGCGGTGGAGGAGGCGAGGTTAGCCAGCAGGGAAGCATTTAAGCTTTTCCCCACGGAGCCTGTGTTGGATACGGTGGTGCCACAATTGAAGCAGGATGCCACAAAAATACCGTTGGCAACCAAGAAAGAGCTTTTGGATAGCTATAATGATATTATGTTAAGTAGCCCGAAAATTCAGAGCACAAGAATTAATTACCGTGATGCCAGGAGGCAGCGTATTTTCGCTAATTCCGAAGGTAGTTATATAGAGCAAGCCAAAACCGACCTTAGTCTGCGATTGACAGCTATAGCTCGTGAGGATAATGAAATTCAACAAGCTGGGATAAGCCTGGGAAGCACTGGTGAGTTTTCTGCCGTGGAGGGGCTACATGAGCAAGCCAGGGAGATAGCTAGGCGTGCTGCTGCCCTTCTTTCTGCCCCCCAGGTAAAAGGCGGAGAGTATACCGTAATTCTGGACCCTATTCTGGCCGGAGTCTTTGCTCATGAAGCCTTCGGGCATTTATCCGAGTCCGACCACGTATATCAAAATGAAAACCTGCGGAAAATAATGGTCCTGGGAAAGAGATTTGGCGGAAAGCATCTCAATATCATTGATGACCCGACAATTCCCGCTTTGCGGGGGAGTTACAAATACGATGATGAAGGGACGTCGGCAAGGAAAACTTATCTTATCCGCGAGGGCATTCTGGAGGGAAGGCTTCATTCCCGGGAAACAGCGGCTAAGATGGAAGAGAGGGCTACGGGGAATGCGCGAGCCATCAATTACCTCTTTCCCCCCATAGTGCGGATGAGTAACACCTTTATTGAGCCGGGTAGCGTTTCGTTTGAGGAAATGCTTGGTGGCATTGAGGAAGGCATCTATGTCAAAGATTGGTATGGTGGGGTGACCAGCCTGGAGATGTTTACCTTCTCCGCTGGAGAAGCTTACATGATTCGCCAGGGAAGTTTATCAGAGTTATTGCGGCCCGTGGTGCTGACCGGTAATGTTTTCACTACCCTGCAAAATATAGATGCCATAGGCAATGACCTGGAGATGAACCAGGGCGGTGGCTGTGGCAAAGGAGGACAATCTCCGCTACCCGTTTCTAACGGTAGCCCGCATATCAGAATTCGTCATTGCGTGGTAGGAGGAAGATAATTGGAACATCATTTTGCTTCCGATGTTCTCAACTCTGCCCGGAGGAAGGCTGAGCAAGCTGAAGTTTTTTCGGCTTCTTCTCGGGCAACTACGATACAATTCGAAGCCAATGAACTGAAGCAAGTTGAGACCAAGGAAGGTAACAGTATTGCCTTGCGAATTTTCAGGGAAGGCAGAATTGGCTTTGCTATTGCTAGTGGTGGAGGTGGTTGGGAAGCTTTGGTGGACATGGCCGTGGAAACCTCTCAATTTGGGAGCACAGCCAGTTTTCAATTTCCTTCCTCCCAGGACTACTCGGAATTGCGCATCTTCGACCCTAAAGTGGAAGGAATAGCTATGGAGAGGATGATTGATATCGGGAAGGAGCTTATAGCCAGGATTAAGGGGCATACTCCTGACATCCTTTGCGATGCTCAGGTAACCAAGAGGACGAGTTCTATTTCCTTAGTTAATTCTCGAGGTGGGGAAGGAGAGTATGACAGGAGCTTTTTTAGCCTTAGCCTGGACGGCGTTCTTGTTCGGGATACAGACTTACTTTGGGTAGGTGATAGTGAAAGCTCCTGTCGTCCCGATTTAATCGGGAGCGATAACCTGGCTGAGAGGGTGATATGGCAACTGGAAATGGCTAAGGAAAAAGCTAGCGTGTCCACGAAGTTGCTGCCGATAATTTTTACACCTCGTGGAGTAGCTACTGCTTTGTTAGGGCCTCTAGTGATGGCGTTTAACGGTAAAGCAGTCCTCGAGGGGTCTTCACCTTTAAGAGATAAACTAGGGAAGCAGGTCTTTGATAAAAAATTGAGCTTGTGGGATGATGCTACCATAGCTTACGGCGTGGGGAGTTATCCTTTTGATGATGAGGGGGTACCCAGCCAGCGTCTACCGCTTGTTACAGATGGGGTGGTCGCGAATTTTCTTTATGATTTGCAGACGGCAGCTTTAGCTGGCACGCGCAGTACCGGTAACGGCAGGCGAGCAGGTGGTTTTCCCAATCCTTCTATAAGCTCTCTTATCTTAGGGGGAGGTGATGTTTCTTTCGAGGCGATGGTGAAGGACATGAAAGAAGGATTGATTGTGGAGGAAGTCATGGGTGCTGGACAGGGTAATCTTCTGGGTGGTGACTTCGGTGGCAACGTTTTGCTGGGATACAAGGTAGAGAATGGTAAAATGGTGGGGAGAGTGAAGGATACTATGATTGCCGGTAACGTATATCAGGTGTTAAACAAGCTTCTGGGCGTAGGGCAGGAAGCAAGGTGGGTTGGTGGGATTCTGCAAACTCCTCCTTTGTATTGCTCTAACGTATCGGTGGCGACCAAGGGAAGCTAAGATGGATACGAAAGACGTAATAAGACTTCATAAGCAACCACGCCCTAAGAGTTGTTCCATGCTGGCGTCCTGGCCTGGCATTGGCGACGTTTCCCTAACTGCAGCGAAGTATATTGTGGAAAAACTAAATGCCGTAGAAATAGGGGAGATTGAACCTATTAACTTCTTTGAACCGGTGGGTGTCACAGTCAGAGACAATGTGGTTGACAGCCCTCGTTTTCCTGAGAGCAAATTTTATTATTGGCAGTCTGCTAAGGCGGAGAAAGGCCTGGTAATTTTTATCGGTGAAGAACAGCCCGGTGTCAAAGGATATGAGCTGGTTAACTGTGTTCTGGATGTGGCGCAGAAGCTTAAGGTGGCAAGGGTATATAGTTGTGCTGCTGCGGTAACACGTGTCCACCATAGTGAAGAGATGAAAGTTTGGGGAGCGGCTACAACTGCCAATTTAATCGACGAGTTAAGCAAGCATAATGTGGTTCTTAGAGGCAACCTTCGCATCGCTGGATTGAACGGATTGATATTGGGCATGGCTAAAGAAAGGGGGATGGAAGGCATTTGCTTGCTGGGCGAAGTCCCAGCGTATGCCACGCAAATAGCAAATCCCAAAGCCTCGCTGGCTGTGCTTCGTGTTCTGACCAAAATGTTAGGAATTACACTTGACTTGACCGAGCTCGGCCATCTGGCCGAGCAAGTAGACGAGGAGATGGATAGAATAGCGAAGAGAGTTACGGCGGAATTTATTGACCAGTTCACCGAGCCTATTTGGGAACAGGATGAGGATGAGGAGGAAGAGTAAATAGGTTGAGCATTCCTGGTCTACAAAGAACCTAAATTGACCGACGAAGGTAGATATGCTACCATCGCCTTAGATGTCAGCTTTAGCTCGACTCTGTGAGGAAATTATAGCTTGCCAAGATTGTGAGCTAGCTAAGTATCGCACTAAGGTGGTACCTGGGGAGGGGGCTGAGGACGCGGACTTACTTTTTATTGGTGAAGCGCCGGGATGGCACGAAGACCAGCAAGGGCGTCCCTTTGTCGGGCCGGCCGGGCAATTCCTGGACCAACTGTTAGCCTCAATTGGGTTACGACGAGAGGAAGTTTATATTGCCAATGTGATTAAGTGCCGTCCGCCCCAGAACCGTGACCCGCTGCCAGCAGAGATACAAAGCTGTCGCAAATGGCTAGACCGTCAAATAGAGATAATTCAGCCCCAAATGATTATTACCTTGGGACGTTACTCTTTAGCGCGGTATTTCCCCAATGAGAGTATAGGCAAGATTCATGGTAAGCCGCGCAAATCAGGAGATGTCATTTATTATCCCGTATATCATCCGGCAGCGGCTCTCCATCAAGGCTCTCTACGACGGACCATCGAAACGGATATGCTCAAAATCCCCCAGATATTAGCTCAAGGTAAGGAACTGCTTCAAGATGCGATTGAATCTCACCAATTAAGCCTGTTTTAGAACCATGTCCTGAGTGAAAGGAAGCAAAAGAACCATGTCACCACATAAATTAAGAGTCATTCCTCTAGGCGGATTAGGTGAAATCGGCAAGAACATGATGGCACTGGAATGTGGCAATGACATAGTCGTCATCGATGCCGGGCTTATGTTCCCCAGCGAGGAGATGCTGGGAGTTGACTTGCTTATCCCGGATATTAGCTATCTTTTAGCGAGACAGAAAAACTTAAGGGGGATAGTGATTACTCATGGGCACGAAGACCACATTGGAGCGCTGCC
>Ga0209635_10001141_pt1 | contig 19573 bp, 18 predicted proteins | sample DeeMarSWOR230_32_FD_187463 | JGI IMG/M metagenome (GOLD analysis project Ga0209635, IMG submission 187463) | Marine sediment microbial communities from White Oak River estuary, North Carolina - WOR-2-30_32 (SPAdes) (version 2) | ecosystem: Environmental > Aquatic > Marine > Intertidal zone >...
TTAAAATTTGTTTGTAAGTTTTAATTAAATTATTTTTTTACAATTTTTTATGTTTGTCTGTATCTTGTAAAATCTTTATTCCCTCATAAAACTATACTTTCGGAAGTTGTGAAGGTTTTACAAAGATTTATAAACTGTTGCCTTTAATGTTTTTAATGCTGGGCGTAGGTGAACGGTTGACGGTAAACTTTTAGTTTGCTGAGGAAAGTCCTCTCTCGTTCTGGATCGGGGAACCGTGCAAGCGGTAAGGGTGAGAATCCTTGTGGAGACGCAGAAACGACACAGCCTTTGAATAATGCAATGATTCATTTGATGATGAGGTCTTCAAGGGATTTGTTGAAACGGTCAATCTGCCCCCGGAGCAAGTCCAAATATTGAGATCAGTTATCCAGACTGCTCATAGGTAGGACGCATAGTAGAATACCGTTTAAAACAGAAAGAGGCTTACGGCCTACACCCAGCATCTAACAGGAGAAAAATCCGGTTATATTTATTAATCGATTTAACAATGGAAACTGTTTAAAAAACCATAGAAATTGGCAGTCAAAAACTTCCTTGGTTCTTGCTTTATTAATATAATACAAGGTCCATTCACTTTCTTCATTAAAAACATCCTTTGCTTTCGCTCTTAAAAGATAGGGTTTTTCATCAGGCCATTCATGATATATAGATATCTCTTTACCAGAATGATAGGGACCTAACCAACCAATATTAGTACCATCACCCCAATCAATATAAAACCAGATTGGGTTTTCCTCAGGATCTGTTGTTTGAAATCTGTATTTATATGGATAATTAGGTTCAGGATATTGAAATCCTTGAATTATTGGTTTATTTGGTGGATTATTAGCAGCTTGAACCTGAACCCAAGAATAATTATTTGATATATTTCCTTCATCATCAGTAACAATCAATGTTACAGTTATTTTTCCAGCATCTGTATAGGCATGCATGGGATTTTGTTCCTCAGAAGTATGTCCATCACCAAAATCCCAAAACCACTCGTAGGGTTTTACTCCTTTATATGCCTCGCCTTTAAACTGCACAGGCTGATTGATTAATGCATAGTAAGGTCCATTTGCATCCGCAGAAAATTCATTTAATCCATATGAAACAAGACAACCGTCATTATCACATGAGCAAATATAGACAGTTCCATCCTTATCAATCGCAGGTGAAGAAAAAGTAGAATCGAGTTTTTTATGCCATTTAATAGTACCATCAGTATAAAGAGCAATAATCTCAATTCCTCCTGTGTCAATTAAATTACAAGTACAAAAATAGAGAGTTTCATCATCAGATAGAGCAGGAGATGAGCCCCAAATATGTATGTCAACACTTCCAGTATAATAACTCCATTTAATAGTTCCATCTGGATTTATTGCATAAAAATTATTATCCCAAACTCCTGTGTAAATTGTACCATCTTTACCTAAAGTAAGACTACCATATATTGATCCAATTTGTATCTTCCATTTTACTGTCCCGTTATTTTGATAAAAGGCATATAAATATTTGTCATCAGAACCACAATATACAGTTCCATCGTCAGCTATTGTTGGAGATCCATGAACCCAAGATCCTGTTTTATATTTCCATCTCAAGGTTCCGTTTGGATATAATGCATAGATATATTCATCGTGTGAACCACAGTATATAGTTCCATCTAATCCTATTGCAGGTGTTGAAAACATAACATGATTTGTTGGGTATTCCCATTTTAATGTTCCATCTGGATATATAGCAAATATATGTCCACCTGTAGGAGGGCTCTTACCTGCTGCAAAGTAGATTATTCCATCATCATCAATTACAGGAGCAGAATCTACATATCCTCCTCCAGGATAATGCCATTTTTTTGTTCCATCAGGATTAAGTGCAAATAATGCGGAATAGACTCCAGCATATATTACACCATTTTCATCAATTGCAGGACCACTGTGCCCCATATTTTCCCACTCATATACCCATTTTAATGTTCCGTTAGGATACACTGCATAAATATGCCAAGATCCAAAGTAGATTGTTCCGTTATTATCAATTGCTGGTGAACTTAACGCCCAACCTTCAGTTTTAAAACGCCATTTCTCCAGTCCAGGATTTTCAGATGAACTATATGGACTTCTACCAGTATGTCTAGAATCATAACCATACATAGGCCAAGGAGAATCCATTAGACCATCTAATAGTTGATTTGAATTTTTTATTACATTTTCATGAATCTTTGTTTTGTAATTATTATTTAATTGTTTTTCAGTTTCATTTTTATTATCAAGAATATTATTTGTTTTGTAAAATTGCTCAGGAAATTTCTCCTTGGCAACATATTTAGGATATTGATAAATATCAAAATTATAATCATTGACATTTATATCTTTATTAGAAGTTGTATTATTAAATCCAACCACTATTGGATTTATTGATGAAATGAAAAGTAAGATTATTATATCAATTTTAAGTATTTCTTTATTCACTATAATTCCTCCCTTATATGATAAAAATAAGATAAATAAGTATATAAATCCTTTGAACAAAAATTATTATTTTTAATTTAGCTTAGAAAACTATTATATTGAAACCGTTGAAGTATATTGTCCAAGCAAATAATTTATATAAAAAAAGAAAAGAGGAAAAGGATTATCTCCATTTCTTTCCACCTTCAAGGACTTTTTCCGAACTCGTCTCAGAACCCAATTCTGGAACAAGTATTCGGTCAGATGTTATGGCTTAGGCCCAGAACCTCTGATAATAGCCTCGTTCTCTTTTATGTTTTCTATCTGTTAGTAATGTTTTATTTAAAAGTTAGCCCCATTCATTTTTTAATTAGTTCGAGTTACGAGGCGGGCGTTCATTTTGAAATTAAGAAATCACTTATTTTTTACCTTATCAAGAACCACTGATATAAAAGCAGGGAGAAATATAATTGCAGCAATTAAACACAGAATTAAACCTAAAATCGGAACTTGTCCAAGAGATCTCATACCAGGATGCTCTGCAATTAAAAAAGAAGAAAATGCAAGGCAGGTCGTAGCAGTTGTTAAAAATATGGCTTTCCCTGTATTTTGTACAACCCAAGGAATTGAACCTTTTCCTTCCTCTTTATATCTATGCAATATGTGTATTCCATCATCAATTCCTATTCCAATTACTAAAGGAATCATCATAATTGATGTCATATTCAAGTCTATTCCAAGTGGACCACTTATACCAAGTAACCCAATTATTCCAAAAGCAATAGGTATTAGAGCAAGAAGCGCAAAAACAGGAGTTTTTTTTCTAAAACCTATAAATACAATGATAAAAATCGGCACGCTAGCAAATATTGTGACCTTAATTACATCATCACCCATCATATCAACAAGTTCTGGAACCATTATAGCCCGTCCAACAATATTTGGATTAACTTCTTCCAACTCATCGATTAATTCTTCTCTATATTCTTCATTCCAAATATTTCCCCATGCAGCCATACGTATAAGAAACAAATCTCCCTCTGAGTCACTATATGCCCAGTTTTTCAATACATCATCAGGCAAATCTTCCCAAGTTATTTCATCGACATTAAGCCAAGTGATTTCTGAAAACTCTGGATGAACTATTTTTACATTATTAAATAGCTCTAAAACACCTTCTTGATTATGAGGCAAATAATTCAGAATTGATTCAACTTGCATAATCTCAGGGTTTTTTTCAAACAAAGCAACCTGCTTTACTAATTCATCGTATGAATTAGTGACACATAAAAGATAATCTTCAGTATAGTTAAAATTTTCTTTTACTTTCTCAAGTTGTTTATATGCAGGTACCGTTTTTGGTTGAAGCTTTTGCATATCTCCTTCCATTTCAACATTAGTTGCAGAATAGGTTAAAAATACTCCAAGAATGATAAATATTATAATAAAAATTATTGCAAATCTAGATGTTACTCTCCCGACAGATCCAAGTATCTTGAATTTAGCTCTATTATGAATTTTTGATCTGAGTTTTCCATATCTAAGCCTGATTGTAACTAGGGCAGGAAGTATAAAGAACACACAGATAAGAGTAACAATTAAACCAATAGCAAGAACTGCTCCCATCTCATGCATTCCCTTGATTTTACTAAACATAAGCGCGCCGAATGCTGTTGCAGTGGTAAGAGTACCAAGAATTATTGCCTTGCCTGTATTTGCTGAAGTTTTTCTAAATGCTTTTTGAATGTCATCAGATACTTCCATTTCCTCGATAAAACGTGTAAGTAAATGAATACAAAAATCAATTCCAAGACCCATTAAAAGAACTGCAAAAACCGCAGACATAATACTTAATGAACCATATATTAAATAAATAAATCCAGCTGTAATAATTATTCCACATATAAGAGGAATAAGCGCAAGAGCTGGTAATGAAAGACTTCTAAAAGAAACAAATAACAATATCAAGATAAGAATAATTGTTACAATGAATGCTTTAGCCATGTCATCCATTGCCATCTGGTCCCCTTCATAATCCATTATAACCATACTTCCGGTATAACCAACTTCAAGGGCGGCATATAAAGATTTAGAATCCTTCACTTTTGTAATACTATTTTTAACAGTTTCAATTACATCAACTCTAATTTCCATACTGTCAATTGCAACATTTAAAATCAAATTCAACAAGTAAATATTTCCATTTTCTGATACAAAATAAGAAGTTTGATTTACTATATTCATCAATAAAGTATAATTTTCTTGAACCGATTCAATAGATGCTTCAGAATCAAGTAAGAAATATAAATATTCTTCAGGTAAATATAAGATGGTTTGATTACCAGCGAAATTATTACTATGACTGTATTTAATATCTTTGTAATATGAATATTGTGAAAGTTCCAAACTTAAGTCTTCCAAATAACTAATTGCGATTTCTGCATTGCTATCTTTTGCATCTACAACAATTGTTACTAGTTCTTGTTCACCAAACAATTCTGAAATTTCAGTAAACTTTTGAATCTCATCAGGCATATCTTCTCCAATTATACCTTCCATACTCGAATCAATTGCAAGTTGAGATGTTGGAATCAAAAAAAGAAATGTAATAACCAAAAATATCAGTAAAGTCTTCACAGGATGACTAACTGAAAAAGTTATCATCTTTCCTAATAATCTATTATTTTCATTTTCTTTTACGTTTTTTTCACTCGTAGGAAATTCAAAAAATCCTCTAAAATCACATTTTGGGCAAACAACCTCTTTTTTCTCACCAGGAACTCCTTGAATATTTACTATCTCACCACATTTAGGACATTTGATAAATTGGTTTTTCTTTTTTACAATCATACGATTTCACACTCATTCTATAATATATTTATATCATTGAGAAATAATTATAATTAGTGCCGTTTATATAGGGGTATTTATATACTCAAATAATATATGGTATGATATGAGAAAAGCAATTATTGAAATCGAATTTTCCAATCAAGTAAAAGAAATTGCAAAAATTGATACAATTTTATCTAAAGTTGAGTCAATTGAATTGATAGAGATTTTAAAAATAGATTTTGAAAAAGGATTAAAAATTGTTTTATCAAACATTATTATGGAGGAAGTATATACAATAGATGATATCGATTTCTCAGAAATAGCAGAAATAATAACAATATTAAAAAGAGATGGGAATAAATATACATGTTTGATAAAAGGGCAACCTCCTTTTTCGAAATATAAAGGTTTAAAAGACTTATCAAAAAAATTTGATTTAAACATCATTTGGACAACACCCTCTATTCTATCTAAAGAAAAAATGGTTATTAGTGTAATTGGTACAAATGAAGAACTGCAAAAATTCTTAAAAGCAATAAAACTAGCAGCAAATATAATAAAAATTAGCTTTCAGGAAACTAACTTTGAATGGCAGAGTGTGCTATCATGCTTAACAGATAAACAAAAAGAGTTAGTAATTGAAGCAAAAAAAATGGGTTATTATAACTATCCACGTAGAATTGATACAAATAAATTAGCAAAAAAAGTTGGAATTAGTAAGTCTACAGCAATTGAACATTTAAGAAAAGCTGAATCGAGGATCATTAACAACATTTTTGCTGGATATTAATATAAAGGGTCTTATGATAGAATCTTAAAATATTTTTTATATAATTTTACATTTTAAGTTTACATCAGAAAACACTTATAAAATGGTCCCAAACAACGATTGCATCCCGATGCAGATACGACAGCTTTTAACACGGTTAATTTCTGGGAGAAAAATAGTTTCAACTTAATTAAAAACTAATTTTAAACATAGTTTTTAAATTCTATTGAATGGTTCACTGATTACGTTTTCATAAAAGAAATTAAAAGAGGAAAAATAACTATAAAAACTGATATTCATTATAAAAGTATAATGCAAAGTGAAAAAGAATTATTTGAAGTATTTAAAAATACGCATAAGAAACATATACTAAATTATAGCGATATAAATATTGAGTACTATTATTCAGGGAAGGGGAAAAATACAATAATAGTTTTACCTCATATATCCAGTCTTTTCAGCCAAGAAATGGCATTTCATCTTATCATGGATTTAGAAAAAAATAATAAAGTATTGGCACCTGAAATCTGTAATATTAATAATATTAATAAAATTGCTAACATAATAAATTTTATATTGGAAAAAGAAAATATTACTAATGTTATTATTTATGGTCAATCAGGATCCGGAATTACAGCTCAAGTTTTTTTTAATCGATATTATAAAAAAGTCAAGGGCATGATCCTTGTAAATACAATAGCACCAAGAAACGACACGAAAAAAAACAGCAGCTTGTCTATAAAAATGATAAAATTATTACCAAGTTTTTTATTAAAATATATTATTAAAAAGAAATTTTCAAAATATTCTAAGAATATAAGTGTACCTGAAAAATGTGTCTCGCGAATCAGTTTTTCTAAAGTATTATTAGAAAAGAGCTTTCTTAAACGTTTTTCAAAAAAGAAATTATTAAAAGAATTAGAATATATTTTACAATTCAATAATGAAAAAATATTAACATCTAGAGAATTACCAAACTGGAATGGAAGTATTTTAATAATAACAAGTGAGGATGATGCCAGCTATGAAGACAGCAAAAAATTAGCAGAGTTGCTTCCTAATGCTGATATTTTTGTTTTTGAAGCCGGATATGGCCATTTTGCACCTGTGATAAAATCAGTAGAATTTTATTTAAAGATAAATGATTTTTTAAAAACTCTATAAATATTATGTCATAAAATAGCATTACGGCCAATAAAAGCGCATATATGCTTGGTTGCTGTTGGCCGTTTCAGGATACGCCAGAAGATACTGAGGGAAATTTGCGGAAATCTTTAGTTTTCCTTTTATCAGCTTTTAGACGATAGTGCGAACAAAGGAACATATTAATCACTTTTTCCCCGATTTCGGCATTCCAATATATCTTGGTGTATTGTTCATATAATCCTTATATTCTTGCCCAAATTTTTCTACATTCACTTTTTCTTCACTCAGGACATAAAAATGACTCATGAGAACGTATATGACAAAGTAAACCCATAAAATCATATATATAACTGATGCAGGGTTCCATCCTATTACAATTACACCAAGGACACAAATTATACCTGCTAAGATATGGGAGTGTCTGCTGATATTATAGATACCCCAATCCACCACAGTTTTTTTCTTTTCAGGATGTGCCCTCATGGCGAAGAAGCCTAGGCCATAGACCACTTCCCCAAAAACAATAATTCCAAGCCCAATCCAAAAAGCCAAATTAATGCTAAATGGGACAAACCACATTAAAACACAACCTACAATAAAGAACATCAAAAAAACTATCATTATAGATTTAGGTTCTGGACTGCTCATTCTCTTCGCTTTTATAATTCCAGAAAGAAAAAAACTGATAACAAACCATAAGATGTTCACGTAAAATAGCCTGAAATACCAAGTCGTTTCTATCATTTTTTTATTCACCTCTATCTTCTAAAAATTACAATAAAAGAACTTAATTTGTTTTCTTAAATATTACCTTAACAGATGTTAATATCGATATATCTTTGGTATAATTTTACATTTCGGATTTACAGATGAAAAACAACAAAGTATTATATATTTTATTTCGAAAACATAAAAGATATTAGTTAATTTGACATTATTCCACTTTAAATGGAAAAAAAATCGTTAAATGAAATTTCTGATATTTCCGAAACTTTACTTATACCATTATACTCACGTGCAGCAGAATCTCAAACAGAAAATCCAATTTTAATAGATAAAAAAGCAGTAGATATAACAAAAGAACTAAACAAAATCCTTAAAAACTCTGATTCGTCATTACATCAAGTTCTTGTTAAAGGGAAAGTTAGAGGTAAATTAGGAAAAAAACTAAATGTTACCCTTTGCCTTAGAACTAGAAAATTTGATAGCTATTGTAATTCTTTTCTGGAAAAAAATCCTGATGGGATAATTATTGAACTTGGATGTGGTCTTAGCACAAGATTTTCAAGAATAGATAATAAAAAACTAATGTGGTTTGACTTGGATTTTCCAGAGGTAATTGACATTAGAAAAAGTTTTTTCGAAGAAACAGATAGATACCATTTTATTGCATCTTCAGTACTTGATTTTAATTGGATGAAAAAAATCCAACATAATAACAAAAAAATTCTTTTTATTGCTGAAGGACTATTAATGTATCTTCAAAAAGAAAAAGTAAAGGATTTAATATTAAAACTTCAAAAAACGTTTCCAGGTTGTGAAATTGCTTGTGAAGTTGCAAATACTTTTGTTATTAAAATGTTGAAAAGAAAGATATGGAGGAAAAAATTTCAACGAGATTTTCACTTCGGAAAAGATGTTTTGTTTTATTTTGGAATTAGTGATAGCAGGGATTTTGAAAAATGGAATCAGGGAATTACATTTCTTGATGATTGGACATATTTTGATGATAAAGAAAAAAAGTTGGGATGGATTAATATTTTTGGAAGATCAAAGAAATTTAGTAAAACTCAATGGATAGTTCATTATCTTCTAAAATAATATAAAATAGTCCTAAACAACCACCTGGATTTCAGTTATTAGTAATAGTTACTGCGTTGAACTTGGAATTCAAATCACGTTTCCTGCATTAAAATTATTTTACACTAAGTTTCAATTTACGTACAAAAATATAAAATTATATCTTTTAAGTATGGGCGTTTAGGAATTAACACATATGCCTACACCCAGCGCTTCTAATATTAGCCCCAATATCTTTTAAGTTTCCTATCTGTTAGCAATATTTTGGTTAAAAAAGTAAGCCTCATCCATTTTTTTTTAATTTAAGGGTTCAAATCCCGATTATGGCCTAACAAGTATTAGTACGATTAATTAAAACTCTTTTAAATTTCAACAGAATATGATTTTCCACTAGGAAGAACAGTATAACTCAATGTAAATGAAAGATTTGTAATGCTCTAAGTGATATCTGTAGAAAATAGTCGTAGATAGTTTGTTTCTCCAGGCTCAACTTTTCCATCTATGCCTATTCCAGTTAAATCAATAACGCTTCCTTTAACTGTTTCTAAATATGTATCGGAAATCCATCCTGTTTTATCTTGATTATTTTTAAGAGATATATTAACAAAATATTGGTTATTTTCATATGCTATATCCAATACATTTACCTCAATGTCCTTCTTTTTAGAACCAGAAAATAAAATAATTAAAAAACAAAAACAATAATAGCAATTACAAGAAATAATTCTATTAAATTTTCTTTTTTCATATCAAAATCCTCCCGTTTCAATAATTTTAGAATTGCATAAATCTAATTAAACTTATTCAAATTAAATATTAAGTTTAAAATTTAGATAATTATTTATTTAAGAAAATTACTAAGTGACCTATTTAATTTATATGTCTGGGGAGAAAAATTAGATGGAATCTTTGCTGATTTTAGGAGCGATTTTATTCACTGGTTTTGTACTTGGCGAGATTTTATCAAAAATAAAACTCCCAAAAATCACTGGTTACATTATTGCAGGGGTACTTTTAAACCCTGAGCTTTTTCATATAATACCCTCAAGTTTCTATGAACATACTGATGTTATTACAAATATTGCTCTTGCCTTCATAACTTTTTCAGTTGGAGGGACGCTTCTTTATAAAAAAATAAAAAAACTTGGCAAAGAAATAATTAGCATTACTTTTTTTGAGGCAGAGTTTGCTTTTCTTGTAGTTTTTTTAGGTTTTTTAGCAGTAACTCCATTTTTTTTAAATATTACAAATTCCACCTGGTTAACAGTTTTTATCCCGATAAGTCTTCTTTTAGCAGCTCTTGCATCACCAACCGATCCGTCAGCAACTCTCGCTGTTTCCCATGAATTCAAAGCAAAAGGTGAGGTATCTCAGACAATTATGGGAGTTGCTGCTTTTGATGATGCTCTTGGTATAGTAAATTATAGTCTTTCAATTACAATAGCAGGAGTTTTAATCCTTCATCAAACATTCAGCATTTATTCCTCTGTTTTCGATCCTTTATTTGTGATATTTGGGGCAATAATCTTAGGCATAGTTTTTGGATTTATTTTCAATTCTATAACATGGTTAGTAAAAAGAGAAACAGAAGGAATGTTTATTGTAATTATAATATGTTTTTTGTTACTTTGCTTTGGAGTTGCAAAAATAATAGGTGTCGATGAGCTTCTTGCAACAATGTCAATGGGGGCTATAGTAGTAAATTTTAACAGATTAAGAGAAAAGATATTTAAAATTCTTGAAAGATATACAGAAGAACTGATTTTTGTATTGTTTTTCACAATAAGTGGAATGCATTTAAATTTTTCAGTTCTATCAACTTCATATATTCTTATATTATTTTTTGTTATCTTTAGAACAATTGGTAAAGTATCAGGTTCAAAAATTGGTGCCTACCTTGCAAAATCACCAGCAAAAGTTAAAAAATATGTAGCCGGTGGTTTGATACCACAGGGTGGTATAGTAATTGGTTTGGCTTTATTAATAAAACAAAACAATAACTTTGATCAAATAGCTGATATAATAATCAGTGTAATTATTGGCGCAACAATTATACATGAACTTATTGGCCCAGTTATTGCTAAGATTTCATTAAAGAAGGCAGGGGAAATAAAAGAAGTTTAGTTATTTTTTCTTTTTAGAAATCTTGTCTTTTTCACCGTCTACTAGCTCTTTGATTTAGTGTTTATTTGCATCATCTTTTTCTTTTCTATGCTGTTTTTTAAGCCTTCAATGCAACTGATGAGTCTCTTGAGTATAAACGTAGACGATACTGCCGATAGTAATTCAAGTTAAAAGTAGTAAGAAGCCAAGCATAGCACCAGGTAGTCTTAATATAAATATGAGAAAAAGCGAAGATGTAATTAGCCCTATTAAAGCAATAATGGGGAGTATTTTAATTTTAAATTGGGCTTTTTTATAGATTTCTGGATGTTTATATGGGAGCACTAACGCAGTAATTGATATTGTAATAAAAATTAGTAAAACTGCCATATTAATCATCATTACTGCTTCTATAAATGCTTTTGCTAGCAGAATTATAACTATTGCCATTATCGCATTTAATAAAAGAGTCCATTTTGGGACGTTATGTTTATTTAGTTCTGCAAGTTTTTCTGGAACAATTTTATCTCTTGCCCAAGCAAAGACTAAACGAGAAGTTGAAAGAATGGTTGGATTAATATCTGAAATTATAGCAATCGACCCTGCAAAAGCAACAAAAGCGGATATAGCAAATGGTAGGAAACTTGCTGCGACATTTACTACCATCGAGGACATGTTCTCCCGAACTTGTTTAAGAACTAGGTTTTGCAACAAGTATTAACATATAGCTTACAGCTTACACCCAGCACTCACTGTTACCACTAGGCCGCTACATCTTCTAGCTGTTTGAACAAAAAGCGAATTTCGATCATTTGTATCTAAGAATAGCTCCAATATGTCCAAGATTTGAAATTTCTTCATCATCAGTGAATTCTACTTGTGCATCAGTTCTCTCAGCAAATTCTAATATTTCTTCGATAACATCAACTTCTGTTGTAGGTCCACCACAAACTTGGCAATCTTTAATTGGTCCGGCGTTCAGAATTTGACAATGTTCGCAAAGGCATCCTTTAATTTTGTAATCTTTTTCAATGATAAGAAGATCGATTTGTCCATTTTTTGCTGCTTGTAGGGTTTCATCAATCCCATAAACAGCAAGGCCATCCTTGAGAATTTCTTGTTTTAATTTTTCTACAGCCTTATGACTTTTTTGCTCCTCTTTTTCAGAGATAACATCCATTGACTCCTCAAATATTTCTTTTTCATTGTCAATTCCAATGTCTAGTACATCAACAATTCTATCTTGCAAATGCTTTGGAAGTATTTCTTTGAATTGAACTTTTGCAGTACCTGGCCCTGCAATAACTATTTGTTTATCAACTACTTTTACAAGATAATCTGCGACTTCGGAAAGGAAAGCGTGTATCGCACCTTTTCTAATCCGTTGAAAACGAGCTTGTGATTGTCCGCCTTTTTTGTGTCTATTTATGATATCTTTTGAAAGATTTTTTTCACGATCTACTTTACCTAGAGATATTGAATATATTTTAGCATAGTGTGAGTTGAGAAGTACCAGAGTAAAGGATTCCCATTCGTCTTGGATTCTTGCAAGAGGACGAATGTATGGAGAAGAATCTACTATTAAGGAATTATTTACTTCAATTGATAAAGGAACTGCTTTGAAAAAATTATATTTATTTGACGCAAAGACTGCAAGATTATTGAATTTGTTTTTTTGGACAAAATCCTTTATTCGTTCTAGAGTTTGAGTAAAATTTTTTTGTTCTTCTTTTTTAAGAAGGGAACTACAAGTTGATTCTCTCTGATGTAAAAACTTTTCATAGGTATGTTTGTTTAAGTAGACAGAAACAAACGTGTTTTGACTATTTTTATCATAAACTTCAGAAAGATCTTTAAGAACGTCACTTAATTTATCATTCATTCTATCATTCCACGTAATTTTTAATTACCTGTTAAAACGAATAAATAGAAATATTATTATCTTTTACTATATGTATTTAAATAAAAAATACTGAATTGCATATCATTATTTTTTTAAAAGTATGCTCCCATTCATTTTTAAATAATCAATTGTTTTAGATAATTGGTCAGAGGCTTGGTGTATGAAAGCGACAAGTAGATTGATTGAGCAGGCAGGAACTGCATTACTTCCGATTTATTTAAGAAGAGAAGGTATTAAAGCTTATCAATGCCCTGAAGAAGATGCTTATGATTTTGTTGTGTCAATCGGAGGTAGATTCATTAGAATTGAATTAAAATCAATAAATGGGGATTCTGAATATCCCACTGCGGGTAATATAACAAAAAAACAATTTACCTCAGCAGATTTCATAATTGTTTATCTGTTAGATAAAAACCAAAATAGATTTTTTACAATACCTATTAAAAAGGTCCCAAGAAATAATCCAATTAGATTTACTAAAAGTAAAGAAGGAAAAATAATTGGTAAATGGGTGGAGTATGAAGGTTTTAATTTTCTGAAAAAAGAAGTAAGTTTTTGGTTAAGAAAATAAATAGTTATCAGCACCATTTTAATAATAATCTTCAAACTTCACTATCTAAATTATCTTCCTTGTATATGATTTTATACAAATCTTCGCGTCTATCTTTCAACGTGAGTACTATTTTTCCAAATTCTCTATGTTTTTAAAAATGTAAATATACGGATCTTGAAATATAAAAGTTTCAATATTAGTGGAACGTTCCTTCAGGAAAAAAGATGGGAAAGAATTAACAATAGAAAATTATTATTACTAGTTTTATAAGAATAAATAAACTATTTAAAGTCTGCTACTTTAAGAAGAAATAATATGACGCAGCATCTGATGCCTCGTGGTTGGCAGTTTCATCATCAAGAACATCTTTTTGTTAGAGCAAGTACACGTGCACCTGTAATACGATTAAAGTTTTTTCATTATCCCTCCTATCGACAAAATGTAAAAATTGTTCAATTCCCTGTAAATTGTACATTGAAAACAAGGAGAAATAATGCGTTTTTTCTTTTTCAACAAAAAGTCCGAACAAAATATGCAATCTCTTTAGAAAGAACAATAGAAGTTTTTCCTATTCTCTCTTCAGTTACAAAAAACATGGATTGGGGTGAAATATCTAAGATAAAGCCCGCGATTAAACAGAAATACAAACAAAGCTCGTATTATTGGCCGGTTCAATCAACGCAACTTCAAAAGATATCCAAGGAAAAATGGTTTGATGATGATAATCTCTTTACATGGATAAAAGAAATTGATTTTTACCTTATAAATACCATAAATAATCCTCAAAAGCAAGAAAAACGATTAGGTGCAGACCAAGCATTTCTTATTGGTACCGGCGATTGTGATGAATTCATTGATCTTTTCATAACACTTGCTAGGATCCGTGGTATTCCATGCAGACGACTTACAGGATATTTCATACGTAACGAAAAATCAGAACCAGAGCCTCATGCATGGGGTGAAATTCTATCACCAAATCTTGGATGGATTCCAATTGACATCGCTTTACATAACATTGGGAATCATACTATCAATTATGTCATAGTTAAGATAGAAGAATTCAACCCTGCACTACCTGACTATAAAATAATACAACTATCTGCATCAGTACAATATAATTGGGAACGACCTATTCCACATATCAAACCAATCTATTAATTTTTATATATTGCTAAAAGATTTCATTTTACAAAAAATAAAAAGAAAAAAATGTATAGAAAGATTTGTATTCAACCAGCAAATGTTGAATATTCTTGACATATAAAACATAATGAACCGTGAGATGATTTTTATGTCGGATAAAAAAATAGCAGTTTTAACAAGAGATTGTGCAGGTGTAAATGCCGCTATTAGATCAATAGTACGTACCGCTGATAATTATAATATTGAAGTATTAGGTATTTTCAAAGGTTTTGATGGTTTAATAGATGGTAAATTCGTCCAATTAGATAGACGTTCGGTATCCGGAATTTTAAATCAGGGTGGAACAATTCTTAAAACTGCTCGTTCAAAACGTTTTTATATTGAATCTGAACAAAAAAAAGCTGTTAAAAATATTAAGGATAATGATATTGATGGTATCATTGTTATTGGCGGAAATGGTTCTTTAAAAGGAGCTCATATTTTAGCAACTAAATATAACATACCTGTTGTTGGTATTCCTGCGACCATCGATAATGATGTAAATGGTGTAGATTTAACTATTGGAGCAGATACTGCAGTTAATGTTGCACTTGATGCTCTAGATAAGATAAGAGATACTGCAACTAGTCTTGAGAGGATATTTGTTGTTGAGGTAATGGGTCGTGAATGTGGTTATATTGCTTTACAAGTTGCTCTAGCAGGTGGGTGTGAGGAGGTTTTAATCCCAGAGAAAGATTTTGATATTGATAAAATGTGTGAAGAAATCAAAGCCGGTAGTTATCATGGAAAAGAAAGTTGGATAATTATAGTTGCTGAAGGAAAAGCAAAAGGCCATAATATTGCTAATTTAATTACAGAAAAAACAGGTTTAGAAACTCGCGTTGTAGTTCTTGGTCATATCCAAAGAGGCGGTCATCCAACATCTTTTGATAGAATAATGGCTGCTCGTTTAGGTAATTTTGCTGTTATTAAATTGATAGATGGTTTAACTAATCATTGTGTAAATTTAAAACATGGTAATTTAGATACAGTTTCTTTAGAATATGCAATTCAACCTAAGAAAACTATTGTAGATACATATTATAAATTAATAAAAATACTTACTTAATAGATAAAAATAAAATAAAGAATGAAGGAATATAAATGGAAAATATAAAAAATAAATATCCAGATATTCTAAAAAGGTTAGATGGTTTTAATGATCTCATAAATAATTTTTGGTGAAGTTGGAATAATGAAGCAAGATTACTTTTTAAAATGTTAAGTCGAACTGGATGGAAACTAAGTGGACATAATCCTGCTAAAATGCTTGGTAATTTAGATAAAAACAGTTTTGAAAAAACATCTAAAGACCAAAAATTTCTGAAACAATTTGATACTATAGTTACAAAATTTAGAGACAATATGAAAAAAAATAGTTGTCTTTAAAATAATAATTATCAATTATATAATTATAACTCACAGAGTTATACCAAGCACATTTATAGTATCTTTAAATTCTTCTTCTTTTCCTTGCAGTTAGAATAAGTTCTTTAATTTCTGATGGTAATTGTTTATCTTGCCATTTTCTTTCTGTAGTTGTTGATTTACCTGCATTTTTCATAGCTTTCAAAGCATAAAAAGCAGCTCCTAATGAATGATCTGCCATATGAGCAGTGGCAACAGCGTGTCCAACAGCACGGGCTACGGCTATTTCTGCTGGGTTTGATAATTCTCGTGCAATCTTATGTGAAGCAACTGCAGCTTTTCGTGCATCACCAACGGAAGCGCATCCTTGTGTCCATGCTTTTGCAGTATCTAGAGCATTAATAAGCTGTTTATCTATTGTTTCAGGGAAAAGGGACAGGACATGTTCCGCACAATCACACGCCCATTGCATTAACTGATAGTGTTGTTCCTTTTTTAACGGTCCACCTCTATGTTCTGCAATAAATCGTTTATCTCGCATTTTCATCATTATCTATAATATTTTATAAAGATTTTATCTTTTAGTTACTTACATTATTCTATGCTTATTAGCAGATTGACAAAATTTAAAAAATAAAGAAGGAGCTTAATCATCTACTCAATTGGCAACATCTGATAGTATTTCCCCATTAATAATTGAAGAAACGAATATTTAAAATTATTCAAAATAATAGAATTTGATGTAAAGAAATACTTAGAAAAATTTTATAAAGTTGATTTTATTTGTATATTAGTAATCTGGGAGTAATTTTATGAAAAAAATATTTCAATTTGCTTTAGTAGTCTTTATGTTTTTTAGCTCTATTATTATTTGTGTTTCTGCGCATGTTCCTTATTTTGAACATAAAGATTTTACTGTAAATAAGCCCTTTGTTGTTAGAAAAATTGTTAGCCAATCTAAAGCAGTATATTCCTGGTTGGAACACAATGATACTAATCATTGTGAGGATATTGACGTATATCAATTTAAAATTAGAAGACCTATGAAGATGTATGTTGAATTAATCGTCCCTGTTGTTGGGGATTATTATAAAAATTTTGTTCCATGGTTTGCAATTGTTGGTCCTGGTCTACCCAATCCTAGCCAAGAACTTCCTTTTAATATACCTAATGGGTATGGAGCTATTGTTAAAGAAAATGTAAAACCTGGTGATTCTCGGGAAACATTTTATGAACCTTTTGGAAATAAATCATATTATAAAGGACCGATATTTAATGAAAAATTAAATTTAACTGGTACTTACTTTGTTTATTGTTGGGATCCATATAAAAGTGGAGGAGATTATACAATTGTACTTGGGAAGCTAGAGATATGGGGTCCTTTAGATATTATTAGGGCTATTATTTATACTCCTATGATTCGTAAAGGCTTAGAGTTGCATATTAACTAAGGTTCTGGTTGAAATGGTTGAAAAAGTTAAATATAAAGTTATAGAAAATATCGGAGATATTGAAATTAGACAATATCCTGAGATGATTTTAGCTGTTGTTGATTCAAATGATGACGATAGTGCTTTTGGTTTACTTTTTAATTATATATCCGGTGAAAACACTGTTAGGGATAAAATAAAGATGACTGCACCAGTAATATCATCTAAAAAAATAGAAATGACTGCTCCTGTTATCTCTCGTGATAATTATATGGCTTTTGTTTTACCATCAACTTATAATAAAGACACAGTTCCGATTCCAACAAATCCAATAGTAAAAATCCAGGTTCAACCGAAAAAAAGTTTTGCTGTTCTTAGATTTAGTGGATATACATCTATGTCTAAAGTTGAAAAAATGACCAAGCAACTACTTAGTGCTTTGAATAAGTTTAAAATAGAAATTAAAGGTATTCCTTTCCTTATGAGATATAATAGTCCTTTTGCACCAGGTTTTTTACGTAGAAATGAAGTAGCAGTAGAGGTTTTTGACAAAAAAATAAGTTTTAATTATACTTTATAAAAAAAATTTTCTTTCATGATCTCCTCTAAAATATCTATTAATCCAAATTCTGGGTAATTCTGTTTTAATATAAACCTAATTTTTTGCTCTTCCGTTGTGAATCATATTTATCTTAAAAACTTAAAATATTTACATTTTGAAAATTATCTACAAATATATATTTTTCAACCTGAATCTCAATCATTGCACAATCAGCAGAATTAACAAATTTTTTCAGATACGGATGCTTTTTTAAAAATTTTTTTATAACTTCTAAATCTTTTATTTCCCTTGATTTACCAACTGCTGTAACTGCTATAGCATTTTTAATATCTTTAGGTTTATTAACACGATTATCAAATAATATAGAGATCCTAGAATTAGAAGTTAAATTTTCATATTTTTTAGTATTTTTAGAAGTTGGAAAATATATTTTTTTAAAATCTTCTCCTACTAAAAATGTTACAAGATTTGTATAAGGCTCTAATTTTCCCAGAGTTGCTATTACTGCAAATCTTTGTTCTTTAAATAAACTACTTAATTTCTCTTTAATAGATTTTTCCATTAAATCACTTTATTTTTATAAATCTTTTATCTTTTTCTAAAATACTAATTGCTTTTAATGCACTTTTTTCTTTATCTTTAATCTCTAGCATTATATCAAAATCATATGGTTTAGTTATTTCTAAAAATAATTTAAAATTGCTAATATCAATTGATTCTGCATGACTATTGATTTTTCCTCCAACTTTTTTTGAGCTATAGTCCAACATAAGCAATCCATCTTTTTTACTCCATAGTCTTGTACAAATTTCAACTGCATTTTGAGTCGTCTCGCCGTTGTTTAAAATAGAATGATGAAAAACATCAAATAATACTAGAATACCCGTTTCTTGGTTTATATTCAGACAATCCTTGAGAGAATATATTCTGTCATCATTCTCAATAACTAATCTTTTTTTAATCATTGGCTCTAATTCTTTATAATGTTGAATAAATCTATATATGCTAGTTTTTTTATCTTTATAGGCTCCTCCTACATGAAGCTGTATTTTTGCCGTAAAATCAAGATTCATTAAATCAAGTATTTCTGCATGATATAATAGTTCTTTTTTGCTTCTTTCTACAATATCTATATTCGGAGAATTAAGTACTATAAATTGATCTGGATGCATGGATATTCTAATATCATTTTTTTGTATTAATTCACCGATTCTTAAAAATTCTTTTTTAAAAAAATCATGCCAATTAAATTTACATATAGGATGAGAAGCAAATGGTATTAAATCAGATGTTATTCTAAAAAATAAAATATTTTTTTTGATATTGTATCTTAGTATTTTTTCTAAGCATTTTAAATTATTATTAATAGAAGTTTTTAATCTATTTTCTGAATATGATTTAAGTCTAAAGGTTTTATTACTTTTACAGCCAATGGTCCAATTAATACAAGGATAACCTATTTTCATTTC
>Ga0209635_10001142_pt1 | contig 19559 bp, 20 predicted proteins | sample DeeMarSWOR230_32_FD_187463 | JGI IMG/M metagenome (GOLD analysis project Ga0209635, IMG submission 187463) | Marine sediment microbial communities from White Oak River estuary, North Carolina - WOR-2-30_32 (SPAdes) (version 2) | ecosystem: Environmental > Aquatic > Marine > Intertidal zone >...
ACCTGCTGCGATATCATGCCCTCCTCCTTCTCCTCCAAGTTTTTCGCAGGCGATTCGCATAGCATTGCCTAAATGAATCCCTCTCCTGACCAGCCCCCAGTTGGCCCTCGAGGATACCTTAACCTTGGACGCATCATCCTTGTCGTCCGCCAGCGCTAAAATTGGTTTGTTCGGGGGAATTATGCGGGCTCCGTAAGCCATCCCAGCCACAACCCCGATCACACTTTCATTGATGCACATCCCTGCATCAAAATAGTAAAGGCAGGGCATCTCCCGAACGCCCCATGCTTTCAAGTTTTCTAAACCATCCCTCAACATCTTTCTATGTGTCTGCAATAAATAGCGGGCTTTTTTCAAATATTTCTCCCTGTCACCCAGGCAAACCCTGACCCCGATTTCAGATTTCTCCTGCCTCCCGCATGCATTCATCAGAGTAGCAAACTCTTTAGCATCCCTGAGTTCTGTTCCTTTCTTTTCTTTAAGCAAAGAATATACTTCACCGAACATTCCATGTATTATGAACTCGGGGGTGTTAAAATCCAGCATCCTCGTGTACAACGCAGTTGATATGTCCTTCCTTTCCTCTTCGCTTAACTCAACATAGGATCTGAAATTACCTTCGCCGTTCATCAATTCAATGCCCAGGTCCTCAATAAAGTCCCTGCAGGCGATGACCTCCCCCGTAAGCCCGGGGATGAAAGGATCGGAGCAGAAAGCTAACATCTGCGGCAGCGGTCTGCTTTGGCGGCCGAAAATTCTCAAATCGTGTCCCAATTTTAGTATTCCCTCATCTGCCCCGTCTTCAAGGATTATGCGGTTCAGGGAATGTAATTTTCCGTTGTAATCCTGCATATCCCCTACCGCCCCGACTATCGCGATATCCGCCATGTCTCTGTACCCCAGGGATTTTGCGACGAAATAAGCCATCCCTGAGCCGGAAACGTCACCTCCGCCGTCATAGCCGTAGAAATGCGGGTTTATCTCCCTTGAATGCCTTTCTTTTCTGGAGGGGGGATGATGATCGATCACATAAAAATCCTCTATGTTTTTTTCGATCAGGGATAACTGCCCGCTGCCCATATCCGTAAAAACCACTCTTGGATCTGTCATTTCTTCGGAAGATTCTTTGACCCGGGTTATTGTTGAGCTGTCCAGCTGTTTAATGATCATAAAATCCACTTTCCTGGATAACTTACCAAGCACATCAACCATAATCGCGCACGCTGATATACCGTCAGCGTCATGGTGGCTTACCGCCAGGAAATTATCTTTGTCAACCAATTTTTTTGAAAAATCCGCTATATCCTTTTTTAATTCTTTATTCATGTTTTTTCTTTTTTAAATTTTAAGAATAGAATAATAAACCCAAAAAACAATAAAATGGTATCGGTATCGATAATAGGTGCGTCCGGCTACACCGGGGGGGAGTTGATAAGGATACTTGCAAATCATCCGGGGGTGGAAAGTATAGACGCGGTTTCAAGGACTTACTCCGGCAAGCAGGTATCGGAGGTTCATCAGAATTTGCTTGAAATTTTTGATGAGAAATTCAGGGGTATGGATTCTGAAATCGAGTCTGATGTGGTTTTTACCTGTACCCCGAACGGGCAGGCAATGGAAATCGCCCCCCGATTACTTGAACGCGGCATTAAGGTAGTAGACCTGAGTGCCGACTACAGGTTGGACAAGGATACCTATGAAGAGGTATATGGGATACAACACAAGAGCCCGGTGTTGATAGATGAAGCGGTCAAAGGATTCCCGGAATTGTTCAGGGAAAAGATAAAGAAAGCGAATCTGCTTGCAAATCCTGGATGCTATGTTATCTCTGCTGTGTTAGGTATTGCTCCGCTGACAAAATTTAAATCCAAACTTGATCTGGATAAAGTTGTCGTGGATTCAAAATCAGGAACGAGCGGTGCTGGAGCAGGGTTAAGTGAATTTTTGCATCACTGCGAGGTTCATGATAATCTGAAGCCATACAAGGTAATCGGACATAGGCACCGGCCGGAAATGGAGCAAATATTGGGGAACTTTTTTGATATCAAAATTTCATTTACCCCAACACTTATGCCGATAACCAGGGGAATATTGACGAACGTGCATGTTTTTGGAAACCCGGGGGATGTTGATCTCAAGGAACATTATAAAGATTTTTATAAGGAAGAGAAATTTATCAGGATAGTTGACACGCCTTACGTGAAAAATGTTGTAAACACCAATTACTGCGACATTGGAGTGCATTTTGACCCCCACGGCAACAGGATTTTAATTATCTCAACGATAGACAATCTAATCAAAGGAGCGTCGGGAAATGCAGTGCAGAACATGAATTTGATGTGCGGGTTTGATGAGAAAGAAGGGCTGGAGATGATCGCGGGGCACCCGTGAATTTCTCAAGTATATTTATACATATGCACATAATTTATTTATATGCACATACTATGAATAGATATATTAAAAATGGCAACAATAACATTGGCAGTCCCTGATGAACTAAAGCACAGGATGGTGTCTTTCCCTGAAATTAACTGGTCTGAAGTAGCAAGGCAATCATTCATGCAGAAAATAGAGGACTTGGAATTTTTAAGGAAGTTTAAATCCAAAAGCACGCTCACGGAGGAAGAAGCCTTGAAGTTGGGCGATGATCTAAGTAAAAAACTTGCGGGAAGATATGTTTCTGATGAGAAATAAAAATGGATCTGGTTGTGGACGCGAATATACTATTTGCAGCACTAATCAAGAGGAATATTACTTCAGAACTCCTGTTCAGGGAGGATTTACATCTCTATGCACCTGAATTTATCTTCACCGGATTTGAGAAATACAGGGGACTTATCAAAAAGAAGACAGAAAGAACAGATGATGACTTTGATGAGTTATTGGAATTATTCCAGAGACGAATTGCACTTGTCCCGATTGAGGAAATCAAGCCGTTCATAGAAAAAGCAAAAGAAGTATCGCCGGACATTAAGGATGTGCCTTATATTGCTCTTGCCCTGAAATTGAATATTGCTGTATGGTCCAATGACAGACCGCTTAAAGAACAACAAAACACTGTAAAAGTTTATGCTACTCATGAAATTGCAAAATTATAACATGAGTTTGATGTGCGGGTTTGATGAGAAAGAAGGGCTTGAGATGATTGCGGGGCATCCATAGGTTTGATTGTAAATACAAATATCCTCATATTTAATCGTTTATTAATGCAATGTATAATCAATAATAACAAGCAATCTTTATTAAAGATGAACCGTTACCAACTCGCAAAGGAAATAGCAGAGGATTTAAAAACCAAGTTTGGGGATAAAGTATCCTCTATCGTGTTATTCGGCAGTGTTGCAAAAGGCGAAGATAAGGAAGAAAGCGATATTGATTTATTAATCGTTTCAAAAGAGCACCTGTCAAGAGCATTGGACGACAGCATAGGAAAAATATTGAGAAATGGATTTGTTCCAGAAATATTGAACCTGACCGATGTTGAATTTACTCAAATGAAGAATATTGGAAGCCCATTCTATTTTTCAATTAAAAATGAAGGAATCAAACTCTGTTGATTACGAGAAACTGGTTAATTCACATTTAACTGAGGCAAAGAGAAAGTTAAAGCGTGCAAAGGATTTGTATGAAGATTGCTATTATGATGAAGCAGCACATGATGGTTATTATTCAATGCTTCACGCTGCAAAAGCACTTCTTGCATTAAAGAAAGTTCAGGTAAAGACGCATCGTGGTGTTATATCTGAAATACAGAAATTGTATGTGAAGTCAGGTATAATCACCCAAGATCTTGCAAGTGCATTAAGCAGAGATCTCCAGATAAGGATGCGAGTTGATTATGATATTATGATAGAAATTTCTGATGACCTTGCCAATGATGTAATTAATGATGCAGAAGAGTTTTTGAAAGAAGTGGATAAGATTATAGCAAAAAGTAAGTTGAAATGATCAATTTAATTAAAGGGGCATCGAGGAATGCGGTGCAGAACATGAATTTAATGTGCGGGTTTGATGAGGGAATGGGTTTAGAGTTGATTGGTGGGCATCCATAGGTTTTGGATTAGTCAAAATATTTATAATAAAACAAAAATGGCAGATAATGTACCTTTAGTAGGGAATCTCCCACAAATAACCGAAGTTGTAATAGACCTTGGGATAGGAATTCTTATTATCTTGCTTTTCTCTCCTTTCATTTATGCAGTAAATCTATTCGTTGCGGATAATCTATGCGATTATAACAATCTTGTAATGATATTTCCAGAAACTTGGAGATTCTTTTTAGATATTGACATTGGATCGGGATTTTTAGGACTTTTCTTCGCTTATGTTCTGGGGATAGCTTCTCGCTCTGTATTATTTTTTGTTATGCCACTTTTTAAATCAGTTTCTAAATCAGTTTTTAGATCTAGATGGATCTGGATCGAGGATAAAATAGTTGGATTCATATACAAATTTATTCTCGAAAGCCATTATGGCAAACTAAACTTTTCAAAAGATGACATCAAGGAAGATGTCATAGATAAAGGATTTGCCTGGCAGATAGGAGATTATAAATATGCCTGCTTTAGAAGTGAGTTAGCAAGATCTGGGAGCTATCTAAATAAACATAAACTCTACTGGGATCATGAGTCATTCCAGTGCTTTCTATTCGAGCGTTTATACTCCTTATTTTTGACATTTTTTATTTGTTATTCCGTTTATGGTCTGATTCTTATATGTTTATCTTCGCCTTTTAAAGTAGAGCCCTTTATAAGTTGGGTTTTAGGTCTAATTGTATTGAGTATTATAATACTCTCTCTTTTCAACGAAATGGTTTTTCATAGGATAGCATTTGCCAGAATTGATGATGTTCTGTTTGAATTATTTAAAATTAAGGAAAAAGGCAATATTTGGTCAAAATACAACGAAGCTATTGAAGAGGTTGAAAAAGAAAAAAGGTTTGATGAAGAATGATGGAAAAAGAAATATTAACTGAGAAACTTAGAAAAGTTAGAAAAGAAGAAGAAAAGCCAAAAGTTGTTTTTATGCCCCACTTTTGTATTGATCTTTCTGTCCGGTATGAAGGAAAGAAAGAGGCATTTTTAAAGGATGCTGAAAAAATAATAGAACAAGGTGGGGGAAACATACCCACAAAAAATATGTTATTGAGAGGAGGCAAAGCCGCAAACTGTGCATCTGCCGTTTCATCTCTTGGTGCCGAAGCATACCTTATAGCAAAAACAAACAATATCGGATACGAGTTTTTAAAAAATTTTTCGGAAAATGATAATTTTAAAATATCTCATGTAAAGAGGAATGGAGAACTCGCATCAACATCTGCAATTGAATTGAAAGAAGGAAATATTATGTTCAGCGATCAGGGGTCAACTGAAGGATTTTCCGTCAAAGACATTACAGATGATGACAAAAAACTTATCGCTGATGCTGATGTGGTATGTATTTCCGATTGGGCACTGAACAAAAAAGGCACTGAACTCGCAAGATACGTTCTTGAACTGGTTAAAAAAAATGGAAAAGGAAAAACATTCTTTGATCCCGGAGACCCATCTTTTAGAAAGGATATACGGGATGTTACAAAAATTCTGGATGATGGCCTGGTTGACATGGTAAGCGTTAATGAGGATGAATTTGAAAAATATTTATCGTCAAAGCCGGTGAAAGATGTTGAGATATGTCTTCATACAGAAAATTTCTCCTGCACATTCTGGAAAGATAGAAAATATGTTGTTGAAACTTTTGATGTTAATGTTAAAAAACATACTGGAGCAGGAGATGCTTGGGGTGGAGGATACATATACGGGAAAGCAATCGGTCTGAAAGAAAGAGAAAGGATTATGCTTGCAAATGCCGTTGCAGCATGCTACATTTCAAATGAAGAAGGAAAACACCCTACCAAGGATGAATTAATAGATTTTTTGAAGAAAGCAAAATTCAAGCAAGTAACTGTCTGATTGGCTACCTAAACACTTTTTGATCCATTCTCAAGAATCACTTGATCACGTAATGCAAAACAACCTGGTTGCGGTACTGTCTTATCCCTACTAGACTCAGTTTTATTTTTTTTCTCAGTTCGCCCTCGATTAATTTAACGCCCTCGCCAACGATCACCGGCGCCACTGTGACAAATATCTCGTCCACCAGACCCAGATCGAGCATTGAACGGTTCAATTCCCCGCCGCCCTCCAGGAGTAACTTTTCAACACCTTTCTTGTAAAGTATGGAAAGGGCATCCTCCAGGTCAACCCTGTTAGTGCCTGACACCAGTACCTCCGCTTTTTTTGCCAGTGCTTCTATCTTGCTGGATGGTGCTCTCTTCGATACAACTATCACCGTCCTTGCCCTGCCGTCCAGCACCTCCGCCTCGACAGGTGTGCGGGCAACACTGTCTATCACAATCCTCACGGGATTATATTCTTTATGCTCGCTTGCCGTGAGATGCGGGTCATCCACCAGCACGGTATTTATGCCGACCATTATTCCATTAACATTTCTCCTCAATTCCCTGACCCTCTGCTTATCCAGATCGTTTGAAAAGACAATGCGTTCTTTCTCATCACCCGTTTTACCCCCTATTTTGCCGTCCAGACTCATCGCACAGTTCAATATAACATAAGGTCTCATTTTCTGTTTATTATATTAATTTTATTAATAACAAAAAATAAATATAAATTAGATTTCAAGAAACCTTACGTTTATATTCCCGTCCAATTCAATAAGCGCCGCACTTTTATACTTCAGTGCCCCGGTGTTGACAACAACTGTTTCGCCTATCTCTTCCTTTACCCCCCTGGTGTGGGCATGGCCGCAGAGCACAAGTTCGGGCGAGTAAGTTTTGATAATTTCCGCAACAAACCCCGAGCCCTTATGCCTTCCCTTTTCAAAGTCCACTTTACCTGCCAGCGGCGGGGAATGCGTAAGCAGGATAATTTTTTTACCCTGCAGGTTATCCAGTTCCTCGCGCAATTCCTTCTCCACCCTGCTCCTGCTTGAAATCTGCACAAAAAAGTCTTCGTCCTCTTCATCGGAAATCTCGCCCCCGTAGCCGACAAACCAGTAATCCCCCATCTTATATGAATCACCGTGAATGAGATGAACGGTTTTGTGTTTATCCGTTAAATCCCGCATGATATCAGAGTGCCGTTCTTTCGGGGCATCCATATTCCCGGGAATTGCCAGGACTGGAATGCCCGGGGAAGATAGTTCACCATAAAATTTTCTTAAGAACTCTTCATCGTCTGCAAACTCTTTTTCTATCCCCTCGGTGTCCTTTACGGGTTTTCTGCCTTCGCTTTTTGCACTCAACCATTCGTCGCCTCTTGCATAACCCTTCATAACATCCCCGCAAAAGCAGATAACGTCCGGTTTATGCTCTTTTACTGCCCCAAGCAAAGGTTCCAGCACGTCCATACAACCATGAAAATCCGATATTGCAAGTATTTTCATCAGCACTAATTTTTTTACTCGTCTAAACAATCATGATCTCACACCCGATCTTCTCTTTAAGCTGATTTATAAAGTTTTCCATCCCATCCCTCCTGAGCAGGTGCCTCTCCAGGAAACCCATATCAGTTGCGGGGTGCCCCACTATAACCAGATCAGCATTGTTTTCGTCTACCGATTTTTTTATCTGGGAAGCAATATCCCCCTCCCTCTCCTCAATTAATACATTATCCTGGGACATACCCGCCTCAACTGCTTTTTCTGATGCAAGATCAAGGATAACCCCCCCTATATTTTTAAGACCTGATGTGACATCGTCCTCTGTCCATTCTCCCCCCCCACTGCTCTTTTCCATAAATTTTATATCAATTACATACAGGAATACCAGTTTCGAATTATTCTTTTTTGCAATTTCTATTGCCTTATTTTCTGCAAGTTTGCAGCCCTCTGACCCTTTGGTTGCGCAAATTATTGTATTCACTATCATCCTTATTATTTATTCTGATTTTTGAGTTTAAATATTTTTTACATTATTTTGTTTTACATTACATGAGGGAACACGAAAAGCATCCATATGGTTGAGATTATCATGGTGACTATCATCACGGGAAGGCCGACTTTCATAAAGTTAATAAATGTGATCGAGTGTCCCGCTTTTTCCGCTAATCCAGCAGTAACGACATTTGCCGATGCCCCTATTAATGTTCCGTTGCCGCCGAAACATGCTCCAAGGGCAAGAGCCCACCATAGAATATTTGCCTCAACTCCAGGGATGACCTGCGAGAGGTATAAAACAATGGGGAGCATTGTTGCAGTAAACGGGATATTATCCACGATCATGCTCATGATTGCAGAAACCCACAGGATTAATATTACCGCTATAGCTAAATCACCGCCGCTGACGTTCTGGACCCCTTCCGCGATCATCTGTATAAGCCCTGTCTCCACAGCTGCTCCAACAACTATGAAAAGCATCATGAAAAATACAAGGGTCGGCCATTCAATTTCTCTCTCGATCATATGGGCAACGTCCACTTTATCAATCACAACCGCGCTAATCATGAGAAGCGACGCTCCGATGAGTGCTGCAATGCTCGGCTCCATGTGAAACGTGCCGTGCAAAATAAAAAGAATTACAACAAAAATCAGGATCACGAGGGAATGTTTAAGAAGTGCGGTATTTGTAATCTTATATTCCTCTTCAAGGCGTTTTAATAATTTATCAATATTTTCTGGTGTCAGTTTTGCTTTTTTATACTCCCCACCGTATTTAAATTTCATCATAAATATCAGTGCGACCATGGAAATAATTACAACCGGTGTAAGTGCGATCACAAAATCCATGAATGTAAGGTTGGCATAAGAACCGATCATAATATTCGGCGGGTCCCCAATTAGTGTTGCCGTGCCCCCGATATTCGATGCCAAAACCTCCGGCAGAAGAAGTGACCATGGAGTTATGCGAAGAATGAGGGCAATTTCAATTGAAACAGGCGTCAGAAGTAACATTGTAGTGACATTATCCAGAAATGCAGAAGTGAATGCTGTAACAATCATCAGGATAAGTGCAAGTTTCCACAGATCCCCTTTTGCCATCTGGTAGGCTTTGAATGCCATCCACTGAAAAACACCCGTTCGCTTCATAACACCTACAATGAGCATCATTCCCATTAAGAGGAAAATCACATTGAAGTCAATGTAATTCTTTGCGTTTTCAAAGGAGAGTATAAAGAAATCAGTGTTGAAATGACCGAATACGTAACTTACAAATAAGAGAAATGCAGCGCCAAGTAATGCCGCAAGCGTTCTGTGAAGAATTTCAAATGAAATCAGGATATAAATTAAAATCAGGATTATTGCAGAAACATAAAATGCCGCGCCGATATGTCTTTCAGGAGTTATATCTTCATAATGTATGTACTCCCCATCTTTAATTTTTGTAAGTTCCCTTATTTCTATTTCTCTTGACTTGTATGTCGGTTTTTCAATATGTAATTTTATATTTGATTTCTCTGCCGTGTTTTTTGGCAGGTATATGATTGCATTGTACTCGCCGTCAGATGCAGATTCTATCTCGTTATGGGGCGCACATTCTGCTCCCGTACCCCTCTCCTTATCAGCTTCTCTTGTTATAATCGGTTGCTCCTTTCCGTCTACAATTACCTTAATTTTTATTTCAGGTATTGGTTCTTTATGAAATGACTGTGTTTTCCCGGTAAAAATTATTTTATCGTGCTCCCCTAAAATTCCGCATTGATTTTCCGTGTTGTAATTTTCAGCACACGCAAACGATGTAAGCATTACTCCTGCTAACAAAAGCAGGGGTAAAATTATTTTTTTCATTGTTTTTTAAATTTACCTATAGGAATCCTCTTTTTTATCTATTTTTAATCAAATAAGATTAATTAATAAAATTTCTTTCAAATGGAGGATAATGGCAATGCCGATATACCCTTGTTATACAAAATTGCTCCGCAGAAAAGCGATTTTCATGAGCGGCTACGCAACTTCGCATAACTCGTGTGTATCTGGTTTCGCTACGCTACACCCAAATTTTGCTCCACTATGTTCCGCAAAACTTCAGATACACATAAAAACGAATCGCTCACCCTTTTGAAGATTTAAAATTTCAGATAATATGAGATGGCAAGAGGGTTATCGTAATTGGTTTATTATCATTAATGCATTTAATCATCATCAAAACAAAAAATTAAAAACAAAAAATATTTAATTAAAAGGGCTACGCAACTTCGTATAACTGGCGGATATGTGGTTCGCTCCCTACGGTCGCTCACCCAAATTGCTCCGCTACGCTACGCAACTTCACATATCCGCCGCACCGTTATCTGAAATATTACTCGGCGAAGACACAATACAAAAAAATCAAGTTGTACTATATCTTTCCCTGTGCCAACTCAATCAAATTTGTCCTGCCCTTAACCTCCTTCCTTATCAACCCTTTCTTTTCCAGTTCACTCAAGACCAGAGAAACCTTTGCCCTGGAAAAATCCGTCTCGCCGAGTAAATCAGACTGAAGCATTCGCTTCCCCTTCTGTTTTTTCAATATTTCCATGATCTTTTTTTCGTCATCCTCTAACTCGATACCCCCTTTCTTTCCCATCATCTTTAAGATCGACAAAATCAAAACCGAAACGGCAAGAATTATAAAAATTGAAATAAGAATGGCATCATCAGGTTCTTTCCCATCCCCCTCAACGACTCCTTCTTCTGTTTCGTTTTCAAGTTCTGAAAAATTTATATCCAGTTCCGGGATGTAATACTCGAGTTCTGAAAAATTTATATCCAGTTCCGGCAGGATCATCAGGAAATCCAGAGTTGTGTTCTGGTCGGGATAAAGGGTTACATCTTCCTCATCCAGGTATTTATCGCCATCGCGGTCAATATAGACTGCCATGAAGTGATAATTCCCTGGCTGAAGGTCCATTGAATAGGACCCGTTCTCGTCGCATATAACCTTGGAAACAAGAGCAGAATCTCTATAAACCTTTATAAGAGTCCCATCCAACTTCTCTCCACTCTCCCAGAGCGTTACTTCCCCCTTAACAGCTACAGCCCCCGCTAAGGTGGTTTGAAGGCAAACAAGGAGCAATCCTGCCGATAAAACAGCAAGTAGTGGTATTCTCCCCCTGATTTTCATAATATTTTCAATTTTTCCATTCATTCTATTAAAAACTTGAAAAAAGATAAAGAAAAAATTCGCTGAAAATCGCTGATTTCAGCGAAATACCGATGAAAATTCGTTTCAATGTGCCCTTTTGAAAAATCCCCGGAAATCAGGTTATAAACGGTTTTAAAGGATTGTAAACCTTTATAAACGGTTTTAAAGGATTTTCCTGGTAAAAGGATGCAGGAGTGCTTTTTATTTATGTTTTTCCCTGTTATTTAAAAAACAAAAACAAAAATGAAAAAATATGTAATATTGGTTTTGATAGGTATGCTGATCCTATCTTATGGGGTTGGAACAGGGCTGGCAAAGCCAGATAATGCCGGCAACTCAAACGGTAAAAAAGCAGGTGTAATAAAGGCAGTTGATAATAAGATAGAGCATGCAGAGAAATTAGTGGAAAGATTAAGTGAGTGCAGCGATGTAACCGAACTGAACGAAACACTAAATGATATAAAGGATGCCAGAGATGATCTTGTGGACGCGATAAATGAAAATAACGGAACAGCAGCAAAGACGGCTGCTAAAGAACTGAGGACTAATTGGGTAAAGCTTAAAAAGGATGCCCATTACAACATAGTTATGTGCAAGTCAAAAGGTATCGGTAAGGTTATAAATAAGGCAGATAGGATAGCAGATAAGGCGGAAAGATTGATAGAGAAGTTTGAGGACAGGGGTGTAAATGTGACCGAGGCGAATGAATCACTGCAGGATGTAATGGACCATATAGATAACGCACAGGAGGCATATGATGCTAAGGATCTTAAAGCAGCAATACAGGAATTGAAGGACGCAATGGATGATTTGAAGGCTATTATTAAGGCGCTGAGAGATGCTGTTAGAGAGAAGGTTACTATCTGTCATATCCCACCTGACAATCCAGATAATGCCCATACCATCATCATGGGTAGATCAGCATTACCCGCTCATATCGCTCATGGCGATACCATCGGACCGTGTGGGGAAGAGGAAGAACCAGGGGAAGAAGAACCAGAGGGGAACATCACTATCTGTCATATCCCACCTGACAATCCAGATAATGCCCATACCCTCACCATTGATGAATCTGCATTAGATGATCATCTCGCTCATAATGATACCATCGGACCGTGTGAGGAAATTGATGTTAATAAAACAGCAAATGAAACAATGATACAATCTGGGGAAACAGTAACTTACACATATAATGTAACCAATACAGGATATTTTAATTTAACAAATATTACTGTTACAGATGATAAATGCTTAATGGTAGATTGTCAAAAAGATAACCTTACAGCGGGGGAGTCAATGATATGTAACTGTACGGCAACAATAACCGAAAACACAACAAATGAGGTCACTGTGACTGGAACCGCACCAAACAACGATATTGTATCAGACAGCGACACAGCGTATGTGCAGGTAATCGCACCTTCAATTGATGTTAATAAAACAGCAAATGAAACAATGATACAATCCGGGGAAACAGTAACTTACACCTACAATGTAACCAACACAGGAGATGTTAATTTAACAAACATCGTATTGGTTGATAATACCACATTGGATATAACGAACTGTGTAGAAAGCGTATCTACCGATGGCGTGCTTGAGCCTGGAGAAACTATGATATGCATTAACATAACACAGATATATGTTAATACAACAAATGAGGTTACTGTAAACGGAACGGCACCAAACAACGATATTGTATCAGATACCGACACAGCGTATGTGGGGGTAATCTGAGCCTACGACCCAAATGAATATTTTTTTTCTTTTTTATAATTTTTTATAAAATAATAATAACAGAAATAGAAAATCAAATGCAAATGAAAAGGGTATTTATATTAGTTGTTTTAATGATCGCCATCTCCGGATGTATTCAAGAGCCAGAGGAAAAAGCGATAGAAGAGAAGGAAGAGCCGCCGATGGAGGAAGAAGTGGATTCTTTAGAAAATGAAACCGCTGAACTGGACGATATGATAAATGAATCGATCAATGAGTCCGGGGAATTGGACAAATTAGGGATTGAGGTTGAGGAGGCGATAAATGAATCTGAATCCGAGGGCATGGAGGAGCTATACGCACATCTTGAAGATGTGGATGATACGGCAGAGGTGGATAATACCACGCAGGAGATAGACGAACTTTCCGCTCTAATAGATGAGCTGGATGAATTAGATGATCTGGATGCCGAACTTGCCGATCTTGATGATATAGTACCTGATAGCGAGTTTGCTTAAATTCCCAGCAATTTTTTGAACTCACAGCTCTTGCAGATCTCACCAGAGGTTAATTCCCCGCAAATTTTACAGTAAGCAGGCTTCAGGAATGCTTTAGATTTATACTCCTTTTTCAGTATCGGTATCAACTCATCCATGGTTGATAGGATCTGGAATTTCGAGCCGGGATGTTTGGACTCGATCTCGTCTATGGCATCTCTTATGGTGCCTCTGAATGCATATGCCGAGTAAGGACATCCCGAAAGATGCACATCAAATTTGTTCAGCGCGGAATACAATGCCACCTCCTGCTCCGGGCATTCTCTCAGCGGTTTTATTCTTGGAATGAATTTTTCATCCTTGATTATTCCAATCTCTGATCCGCTGCGAGCAATCCTTTCCAGGTCCCCTCTGATAAAGTTCATTAAAGCGGTTTGCACTTCATCGTCTAAATTATGACCTGTTGCAAGTTTTGTTGCCCCGAGTTCGCGAGCTTTGCGATTTAACAAATCCCTCCTGAAAACTCCGCAATAACTGCAGGGCAGTTTCGGACTTCCGGATTCATGCATTTTCTTTACAATTTCGTCCATATCCGTACCTAACTCGTCCTTAAATGAAAATATGCGGTGCTCTATCCTCAATTGCTTGCAGAGCGATCTCGCAGCATTCCAGGTTCTTCCGGCGATGCCCTCGTCAATGCTTATTGCAAATAACTCTGACTTTGGCGCCCGCTCGGATAATTTTTTCAGGATATGCAGAACGGTCATTGAATCCTTGCCGCCAGATAACGCGACAGCAATTTTATCCGCTGGATCAAGCAATTTACCCCTTCTTATAGTCTTCCTTACTCTATTCTCAAATAATTTTATAAAACAGGGACCGCATAGGAACTGTTTCGAATACTTCAGTTCAACTGCCGCTTTTATTTTTTTACATTTATGGCATTTCATTATTTGTGTTATGGGGTTTATACATACTCTCGATTAAATGCTATCCTGTTCTAATAATAAAGAATTAGAATTAAACTACGCTTTCTCATAAATTCTCCAGAACCCGCCCCCTGTACCCACAACTTCCTTGATAACCCCCCTGATTTCCAATTTTTTAAGAGTTTCGTTTACTTCGGTGTAACTCATCCCCGTTTTTTTCACCAGTTCCGGAACAGTGAAATTATCCATATTCCCAATAGCGGATGATATTTTATCCCCTGGTATATCCTTTCCCTCTTTTTGCAGCTTCGGTTCTTCCTGCTCGACGATTTCCGGCAGCGGCTCCTTCGCTGCTTTAATGATTTCTTCAACCTCTTTTTGCAGCTTCGGTTCTTCCCGCTCGACGATTTCCGGCAGCGGCTCCTTCGCTGCTTTAATGATTTCTTCAATAATTTCCGATTTGTCCTGTTTCTCTATTGATGATTCAAAAATAGAAACTTCGTTTGTCTCCACCATTCCTTCATAACCCTCAAATATGTGGGTAGAGACTTTTTCGTACTCCTTTGCCAATTTCTCCAGATTCTTTAATCTCCGGATCACACCTGGCTTAAATGTTAATAATGAGGTTATTGAAGCTAAATTTCTTTTTGTCAGTGAGATCCCGAAGTGGGTTTCATGCAAAGGGGTATATTCATCCAAGAAATCATATACCCCGTCTGTGTTAATTTGCTCTTTCTTTTGAAGATAATATGGGGGGACCCTGAGCACCGCTAAATTTTTTATCGAATCCTCCGGTACAGCGTCGTTCAGTGTCAGTCGCGCAAATGTTTGCTTAACCATACTTACCGTATCGATTTTCTTATAGCCCCCCAGCGGGATTATATAGTTGGGAAGATTCTTCAGCCTAATACTAAATCTGCCGAGGGTAGCGAAACCGGGCTTTATTATCCCCCCGGAATGGAATGATGTGGCTGATATTATATCCTGAACGTCTATGACGGGGGGATTGGCGCCGTATTTCGAGGGCTGGATTTTCTCGATAATAGTGCCGGCAATTAAATCAACCATCCCGCGAGCAACATACGTATTGTATTTTTTAAATAAAGATTCCATTGCCTTCATATGCCCTATCCTTTCGTTATCAATCAGGATAAAAGAATCCACATAATCAAAAATTTCATTTAAACATCTCCAGGCGTTCCATGCGGGGCGGGAACCCTCCTTTACAGCCGGGAGTATCCCAACAACGATAACGGGAACATCAAAAAGCTCTTTTATTGCTCTTGCAATAAAGGGTGCTGTTCCAGAGCCGGTTCCGCCTCCCATGCCAAGAATTATAAAGACAAATGATGCCCCTCTTTCAACATCCTTCTTTCCCTTTCTTACGCCCGAGCCCTCGATCCTGTGCCTTAAAACATCCTTAAGGTTTGAATAATGAGACGCAATGATCTCAGATCCTCTTACGGGATTCTTTCCAAAGCCGCCAACAACAAACTGATCAAAACCTTTTGTGCTGCCCAGTACAAAACCACGGGTTTTGGAGATCCCGACCCAATGCTTTCTCTTTACGTGCTTTAGATTCATCAAGTCCTGGGTTGCGGAATTTACTGCTATGGGGTTTGCTACCCTGTGCATATTTGGATGAGCAAATATCGCATCCAGAATGCCACAACCGCACTGTCCAACGCCTATAAATGCATGTGCCATATCTAAATTCTTATTTTATTATTATTATTTAATTTAAATAAATAAAAATGCTTAAGAAGTCGATTACAGTTGTTATATTTTTTATAATGCTGTCTTCCGGGTGCGTGCAAGCGGAAGGTATCCAGGATATAATAGATGACATCAAGCAAATGGAGTTGGATTCAGAGAATGATTACTCTGAAATCGGAAAAATAAAGCTGACAACTCTCAGTTATTTGTATACAATGCCCAGGGAGAACGTGCCGCCAGAGGTTGTGGAATTCTCAAATTCCGTTAAGGATTTTCTGAATGATTTTGAGTCGGGATATCAAAGAACCCAAAGTGAAAGCACGGTTGAGCGTGAAAAAGCGATAGAGGATATGAAGGCTTTAAAAAATGAAGTAAAGAGAATAGAGGCGCAATCAAATGGTTTAGGGGAGAAAGACCCGAGAGACATAGCAGAGGATGCATCCAATGTTGTCAATAAATTTCTGGATGACGAAGGAGATTATTTTATGGAATTGTTTGGAGATGGGGATGTGACCCCGTTAAGGATTATCTATCTGAATAATTCGATCGATGCTTACGGATCCTCGGGGAACGCCGGGGACAGAGATGAAGCACTGCGGGAGTATGCTGAGATCACAGCGGAGTTTGATGAGGCTATGAGGATTGTCAATGAAAAAAAGCAAAGTGCAGGTGCATTAATAGCAAACGCACGTGGAAGTGAAAATTCCTCGAGCCCTATGGAGTTATTTTCAGCGTTTATGGATGCGCAAAGGGCCGCTAATGATCTCAGCGACGCTGAAAGAAAATGCATCGAGCACAAACTGGATTTGAATGAATCAATAGAATATGCGTATGTTAGGGGGTATAATAAACTTTATATAGAAATTTCAGACGAGCAATATGCAGCATCCGAGCTTTCAAAGATGATATTCGGCAGTTTATTGAAATATATCGTCATATTCTCCGCCATAGCGATAACCATAATCACAATATTAACAAGAGCGTATCTGACCTATAGGTATGACACTGAAGACACGAAGTTGAGCGATGAACTCGTGTTCGCGAAATAATAAAAAACAACCTTCTGAAATGTGGCTGACCTTCGGTCAGACAGCGTAAAACTGCATCGCAGTTTTGGCTTCGCAAGATTTGCATTGCAAATCTTGGAATCCAAAGCCATAAAATGGTTTTGCGATCCCAAGATGCGTAAAATTTGCGAAGCAAATTTCAGCACACAAAATTCCAAAGGAATTTTGATTGTTGCTTTGCAATCTTGCGGATGTGTCGGAGCAAAGCTCCGCTCCACAGCAAAACAATCAAAATTGACAAAGTCTTAAATAAACAATGGTAATATTTAATCAAAAACGGAGGTGTTTTTCATAGATGAAAATTAATGTTTTAACTGTTAATTATGAAACAGAAGAATTTATTATAAATTTAATAAATAAATTAAACGAAGAAAAAATAGAATATGAATTAATCGTGGTTAATAACTCATCTGAAAAACTATCCAAATGTAAAAATGTAAAGATAGTTAAAAATAATCTAAAAATTAAGAATGGTTGTTTATCTCACGTGAGTGGATTGAATTTAGGATTATCCAACCTGAATTTTAAAAATAAATATACTTTAATTTGTGATCCAGATATAAATTTTACAAAAGGCGTTATTAAAGAACTGATAGAATATATGGGTACTAAAAAACTTGATGTAATCGGAATCCCAAAATATTATCCTAAAGACGATAGATCTCTTATGTATCCATATGTTTGGTTTACTATAATCAAAACCGAATTATTAATGGATTTTTATTTTTTATATATGGTTATAGACCCTAACATATTGGTGAAATTAATTAGAAAAATATGTAGAATAATGAAGGCACTTCCAGAGTTAAAGGATAGTGGAGATTCCATATATGAATTGATCAAAACCAAGAACTTGAAATATGAGATAATTCCACCAATCAAAAAACAAAATCTTATCAAAGAACATCAACGTTTAAAAGATGTTAACAGCACCGAGTGGATGTGGGATAACAAAATAATCAGTCATTTTGGCGGGGGTAGTGTGAAAAGAATTGGAAAATACCATAAAGAATATGAAAAAAAATATTTTTTCAGAATATAAAACTTGAATTTGCTGAATCCAGTGGATTTTTTGACAGGTAATGTGGATTTTTTTATATCCGAACGATTATAATAATTATACAACAGAAAACTTTATATTTACAAATACTTCACAATATGTTTCATGCAGCTTTAAGAGATTTTTAAGAACATTATTCTTTAATACTGTAAAATCTATGTATGCAGAACTAAAAAATGAACCTTTTATTTTTACTGAATTCGGATTTTGGAGTGCAAAAAACAATAGGAGCCAGAGCTCTGCCAATAGCAAAAGAAATCGTCGAGCAAGATAAAAAACTGATAGTCTTTTGTAGAGATTTTAATAAAAAATTGATCAACAACTATAATTTAATTAAAGTCGTGCCATTTGGACGCCCGATTATGAGATTTTTAAGCGGAATCCCTGTATACGTTTCCAAAAGTATTTCAACTAACGAAATAAAAAATTTTATATTTGAATTTTTCTTGATTAGAAAATTAAAAAAAGTTGATTTGAATAAAGTGGAAATAGTTCACTCATGGGATTTTCTTCCAGGGGTTTATAAGTTTGTAAAGAGTAAAAATCCAAAAATCAAGATTATACAGGATGTTGCTATGGCATTCCCTAATGTCTTAGAGAATATTAAAGACAAAGAGGAGCCATGGAAAGGAGAGAAATTAAAAATACCGGAATATATGAAGAAGGCAATAAGATACATTGATGTTTTTGTTGCTCCTTCTGAATTTGTTAAAGAATCTTTAATTAATGAAGGCATCGGCGAGAAAAAAATATATGTTATACCTTTTGGAGTTGATATTGAGAGGTTTAAACCCTTAAAAAACAAAAATTATGGCGGAAAATTCAAAGTTGCATTTGTTGGGGCTGTAAACCACAGAAAGGGAATAAAGTATCTGGTTAAGGCATGGAAAGAATTGAATTTAAGGAATGCTGAACTTAATCTTTACGGCAGGGTTTATCCGGATGTGAGAAAATACTTAAAAAATGCAGGGGTTTATAACATAAAAATTCATGGGTTTGTTGATATTAGCAAGGAATTGTCTAAAAATTCAATTTATGTCTTTCCGTCACTACTGGAGGGCTCTTCTAAATCCACTTATGAAGCACTTGCCTGCGGCTTACCTGTGATAACAACATTTAATTCAGGATCTGTGGTCAACGATGGAAAAGAAGGATTCATAATTCCTGTACAGGATGCAGAAGCAATTAAAGATAAAATTTTATTTTTTTATAACAATAGAAAAGAAATAGAAAAATTCGGGGAAAAAGCAAGGGAACTTGCGGAGAAATATACATGGGGGGTATATGCAGAAAATATTAATAAAGCATATGAAAATATTTTGGGATAAATAAACTTGACAATGTCACATTACATATTGAACTACTTTCTTTAAAAATCTTTTCTTGAAGTTTCTACATCTTCCGTAATCTATCGGAGTTATTCTACATCAATCCAGTCGAACTATTTTTATTTTC
>Ga0209635_10001143_pt1 | contig 19559 bp, 11 predicted proteins | sample DeeMarSWOR230_32_FD_187463 | JGI IMG/M metagenome (GOLD analysis project Ga0209635, IMG submission 187463) | Marine sediment microbial communities from White Oak River estuary, North Carolina - WOR-2-30_32 (SPAdes) (version 2) | ecosystem: Environmental > Aquatic > Marine > Intertidal zone >...
CAGCCTTTCACTCAGCCTTCTGGGTCGAATGAATCCCCTCCTCTATTTCAAGGCCGTGAAAGAAGCGATGATCATCGCCTTCAGCACATCCAGCTCCAATGCGGCCTTGCCGGTCAGCCTGGAATGTGTCGAGCACATCGGAGTGCCCCGAGAATACTCGAGTTTTGTCATTCCTCTGGGAGCCACCATCAACATGGACGGAACAGCCCTTTATCAAGGTGTGGCCGCGGTGTTCATTGCCCAGATCTACGGCATCCCCCTGGTGCTCACGGATCAAATCACAATCGTCCTAATGGCCACTCTGGCCTCTGTAGGAGCCGCAGGCGTCCCTGCGGCAGGCATCATCACCCTGGCTATGGTCCTCACACAGATTGGAATTCCCCTCGAAGGAATCGCCCTCATCCTGGGAGTTGACCGATTCCTGGATATGTGCCGGACAACAACCAACATCATCGGTGATATGACCTGTTCTGTTGTAATCAAGCAAACAGAAGAGAGGGGAAAATCGAAATTGACGTGACTAAAAGAACAAGGAGAAGGGCCCTCGGTCAACATTTCCTGAAAAGTCAGGCGGTTCTAAAAAAAATCATCCGCCGCATCTCTCCCCGAGAACAAGACTTAATCATCGAAATAGGAGCGGGCAAAGGAGCCCTGACTTTCCCACTGGCTGAAAAAGCCGGAAAGGTCATCGCCATCGAGAAAGACCCGACTCTCATTCCTTCCCTAAAGAAGAAAAACATTCCGAACTTGACAATCCTGGAAAAAGACATCCTGAATGTGGACTTCCATGCGCTTTTGAAAAAAGAGAAAAACAGCAAAGCAAACCTGAAGCTGGCAGGAAACCTGCCTTACTCCCTCTCTTCGCCTCTATTGTTCAAGGTGCTTGAAGAGAAAGAGCTCTTCTCAGAGTGTGTCTTCCTGCTCCAGAAGGAAGTGGCAGAAAGGCTCTGCGGCCAGCCGGGTTCGAAAGCCTATGCTCCGATTTCCATCCTCTTTCAGATTCACTTTCTCGTCCAACTCAACTTCACAGTCTCTCCTGAATCTTTCTCGCCTCCGCCCAAAGTGGATTCCGCCCTGATTTCTCTCAAAAAAAGGGAGTGCCCCCTTTTTTCTCTCGAAAACGAAGAACTCTTCCGGGATTTTTTAAAAGGAGCTTTCAAGCACAGAAGGAAAATCCTTCGAAATAACCTGGAAAAGCTCGATATTCCTTTATCCATTATCGATAAGGCTTACCTCAAATTTGGCATCGAAAAAACCACGCGGGCTGAGCAACTTCCTATCTCTCGGTTCGTCGACCTCTTTCACGAATTCTTCAAATATAAATAAGAGGGGTCGCATCTCAACATTCGACATTTCTTACAGCAGGATAAGGTATAATCATAAAGAAATTCTAGAAATCAAGGATTGAAAAATTTTTTATCGTGGGGATAAGGCCTGATTCTAAGGCTTGGTCCTGATTGAATCTTCTCTGTGAAATGTCGAATGTTGAGATGCGACCCCAAAATTTGAAACCTGACCACAGAAATTAAATATGATATAATTCAGTCAATGAAAAATAAGAAAAAAGCCACATCTCCTCTATCTCCCCGAAAGCTCCGAAGAAAAAAAGGAGTGAGGTCTTCTGATGTAGTCGGAGTTGTCCTGATCTTTTTTGCTATTTTTATTTTTGTCAGTTTGATCAGTTATGACCCGCAGGATCCTTCGTGGACGAATACCGGATGGGCCGATTCGCAACTTTCTGAGCAAAAAATCCACAATGCTATCGGGAAAGCAGGAGCCTATATTTCCGATGCTTTCTTTCAGATCTTTGGGTTGGCCTCATTTCTCATTTCGTTTGCCCTTTTCTACATGGGAATTCAGTGCTTCTCTTCCAGAGAGGAGAGAGACCTCCTCATGAAATCCATGGGAAGCCTATTCCTTCTCCTTGTCTTCAGTTCCCTCTTGTTCATGCTTTTCAAGAGTGTTCCCTGGAGGGGATCCGAGACTCAGGCCGGCGGTTTGACCGGTAAACTGATCTCATCCGCTCTGATTCGAATATTCAGTCATGTCGGAACGCTGCTTATACTCTTCGCCCTTCTCATCCTCTTTTTCATTCTCGCAACCAAAATCTCTATGCATGCAATCCTTCAATTCTTCTCAAATCTGTTTCATTTTGTGTTCAAAGACATCAGGATCAAAACCACTCATTACCGCAAATCCAGGCTTAGGGAAAGGATGAGAAAAAAAGTTGCGGAAAAATACGCCCTTCATGAGGAAAAGGAGACGAAAAAACCCAAGCTAAAAAAGAAGAAAAAAGAAAGAAGGAAAGCCCTAAAGCCTGAACCTGTGCTGACAAAGCCTTCTTCTCCTCCTATCCAGGAAAAGTATCTTTTTCCTGAAATGGAAAAGAAGACGGATTACAATTATCCCCCTTTTACACTGCTTGACCAGGGAAAAGCATCTGAACAAATCGACAAAAACGAACTCTTGGAAAAAAAGCAGCGAATTGAGGAGAAACTGGCAGAATTCCGGGTCGAAGGAGAAGTCCGGGAGTATCATCCGGGGCCGGTGGTCACAACATACGAATTTTACCCCTATCCGGGGATTAAAATCAGCCAGGTGGCGAATCTCTCGGAAGACCTGTCCATGGCATTAGGCGCGGAGTCAGCCAGAGTTCAGAGAATGCCGGGAAAATCCTCTCTCGGCGTTGAAATTCCCAATAACAAGAGAGAAATCATTAAGCTCAGGGATATCATCCAGTCAGAACAATTCACAAGTTCTCCCTCCAAGCTGACTTTTGCTTTAGGGAAGAATATTCACGGTGAGGTCACCATCACAGATTTATCCATCATGCCTCACCTCTTGATCGCTGGCGCAACCGGAACCGGAAAAAGCGTGGCTCTTAACTGCCTCATCGCCAGTATCCTTTATAGGGCCACACCAGAAGATGTCAAGCTTATCCTCATCGACCCCAAAAGACTGGAATTCGCTCTTTGGGACGGAATCCCTCATCTTCTTTGTCCTGTCGTGAAAGACCCGAAGAAAGCTGGGGCGATCCTTCTGGATACCATAAAAATGATGGAAGAACGCTATCAAAAGCTGGGCATGCTGAGAGTGAGAAACATCGAGCAGTTTAACCACCAGGTCAAACGCACACTGAAGGAGAGGAAAGGAAAGCCTCCGGGAGATGAAAAAGAAAACCTCAAGCCTCTCCCTTATGTTGTTATCATAATCGACGAATTGGCAGAATTGATGATGATCGGAGCCCAGGATGTAGAGTACTGCATTGCCCGCCTGGCGCAATTGGCCCGCGCTGTCGGTATCCACCTCGTGATGGCGACTCAACGCCCATCCATAGATGTTATCACAGGGACAATCAAAAATAATTTTTCCAGCCGTATTGCCTTCCGCGTTCCCACCAAGGTTGACTCCCGAATCATCCTCGATTCATCCGGAGCGGAGAAGCTTCTCGGTTTGGGAGACATGCTTTTTATGCCTCCTAACTATCCTCGCCTTGTCAGGCTGCACTGCTCTCACATCTCAGTGCCTGAAATCACCAGGCTGGTGAAATTCGTCAAAGAGCAGGGGAGTCCAGAATTCGATGAAAAAATCGTTAAAACTCTTAAAAGCAAGACAGCCCCTGGGCTTGAAAACCTCGCTGAAAAAGATGAACTCTATGAGAAAGCCCTGGAGCTCATCCTCCTCACAGGACAGGCCTCCGCTTCCTACCTTCAGAGAAAATTCAAATTGGGCTACGCTCGGGCTGCCCGAATCATTGACCAGATGGAACAAGAGGGTATTGTGGGTCCTTCCGAGGGAAGCAAACCAAGGGAATTCCTAGTCGATCCCCAGACGTACCTGGAAAAAATGAAGAGAGAGGAGTGAGTGTTTCCCCGGAGAAAACAAAAGAAAAAAGTCAAAAAAGCCCTCAACGACTCAAACCTTCAAAAGGCTTTAGAGAAAGCGTCTGCTCGTCATTTCGAAAAATACAGCCATACAAAAAAAGAAATTCCGTGGGAAGAGTACAAAGAAAAAGCCAGAGCCGTTCGAGAAGAATGCGTGAAGCGGCTTCCCCAGCTCATACAAAAATTCACTGATGAAGCCGAAAAAGCCGGTTCGCTCGTCTACAAGGTCTCAACGCCCCAGGAAGCTCTTTCCCGGATAGAAGAAATCCTCCGCCAGAAGAAAGCCAAGCTTATCGTCAAATCCAAATCTATGGTCAGCGAAGAGATAGAGCTCAACCGCTTTTTTGAGAAAAAGGATTACAGGATAGTCGAAACTGACCTGGGAGAATGGATCATCCAGCTTGCGGAAGAAAAGCCCTCCCACATCACCGCGCCCGCCTTGCATAAGACCAAAGAAGAAGTCGCCGAGCTTCTCAGTCAACATCTTGGAAAGAAGGTTCCCCCTGAGCCAAAAGAAATCGTGAAGCTTGCCCGGGAAGAAATGCGTAAATACTTCTTCGAGGCTGACATAGGAATTTCTGGAGCCAACTTGGCTGTGGCCGAATCCGGGACTCTTGTCATCATCAGCAATGAAGGAAACGCCCGCTTGGTCACATCTCTCCCCCCTGTCCACATCGCTCTAGTGACGACAGAAAAATTCGTGGAAACTCTGGAGCAAGCCATCACTCTCGTCAAAGCCCTCATTCCTGCCTCCTCAGGGCACAAACTGACCTCCTACCTGTCCTTCATCACCGGGCCAAGCCGCACGACTGATATCGAGAAAGAACTGGTTATAGGAGTTCATGGACCTCAGGAACTCCATATCATCATCCTCGACAGCGGAAGGCTCAAGATCAGCAAAGACAAAGACCTCAACAAGATCCTCTACTGCCTGAAATGTGGCGGCTGCATGCTCATCTGCCCTGTGTTCAAGGCCCTGGGTGGCCATGTCTACGGGGGGCCGGTCTATCCTGGAGGAATAGGCGTTCTGCTGACCGCAATAACCCAGTCATTCAAAGAGTCCTCTTCTTTACTCGATTTCTGTGCAGACTGTAAAAAGTGCGAGGAATTCTGCCCAGTGGGGATTCCCACAGGCGACCTCATCCAGAAGCTCAAGAGCAAGAGGATTCCAAGGCCATGGGAAAAGACTCTCTCTCTCTTCTTTAGAGAGAAAGCTCTCGCCGAGAGAATCGCGAAGGCCTTATCCATTCTCCAAAAGCCTTTCCAGAAAAAAGGCTATTTAATGAGTCTCCCTTTTGCGTGGGGAAAAGGAAAATCTTTCCCTGTGATTAAACAACGCAAACGCACAAAAGAAGAAATGAAGAGTGGAGAAAAAATCTACCTCTTCCAGGGATGTTTAGTGAAATTCTTCTTCCCTGAAATCCGGGACAGTGTCGTCAACACTCTATCCCGTTTTGGTTTTCATGTGGTCTCTCCTCCAGACCAGGCCTGTTGCGGGGCGCCCAGCCTTCATCTGGGAAATGATAATGATGTTCAGAAACTGGCTCTAAAAAACATCAAATCTTTTGAGAAAGAGAACCCTGACTACATTCTGACTGTTTGTCCCACCGGTAATTCCCTCTTGAAAAAACTCTATCCTGAGATCGAACCTAAATCTTCCCTCTGGGTAGATAAAATTTTTGACTACACAGAATTCATGGTGAAAAAGGAATTATTGCCGAAGGGAAAGAAGCCTCCCCCACTAAAGGAGCTGTATTACCATTATCCCTGCCATTATGTGAACGCTTTAAAGCTGAAGAACGAGCCGATAGAAATGCTGGAGTCATTGGCGTTCGACGTGAAGGTAGAGGAAGAACCCTATGCCTGCTGTGGTTTTTGTGGGGTTTTTTCTATAAGAAACCCTGAAATTTCAGCCAGTCTATGGGAGAAAAAAAAGAAAAAAATCCTAAAAAGTGGGGCAGAGTACATCGCCACGGATTGTCCAGGCTGCCTTTTCCAGCTCAAAGCCAATCTCAAAGAAAAACGCCACCCCTTTAAGATTTTTCATACAGCAGAGCTCTTTGATAGAGTGACGAAGCCATCCGCAAAGAATCGGAAGCCACATTAAAAGGCAGTGGAGGAAAACATGTCATTAAAAAGGGGACTGAGAAATTCTGAAGCAAGACAAATCAGTGAACTGCGGATAGAGGAAGGGATATCTCGACGTCCTGTTTAATATCCTGCCATTTTTCCAGCGGAATAGACTGAAAAATATCCGTGAGTTGGGGATCGAATTGGGTTTCACGGCCTTTTTCTATTTCTCTCCAAGCGACCTCAAAGGTTTCACCTTTCCTGTAGGGCCTATCAGAAGTAATGGCATCCAAAGTATCCGCTAGAGCAAAAATCCTCGCTCCGAGGGGAATCTCTTCTCCGCTCAGACCAAACGGATATCCAGTCCCATCGTAGCGTTCGTGATGATACAGAACAACTTCGGCTGCCTTTTTCAAAAAATCGACCTCCCCTATCATCTGATACCCCAATAGAGGGTGTTCCATTACGACCTCTTTTTCTTCGCTGGTCAGAGGACCGTCTTTTCTCAAGATGAATTCAGCTATCCCTATTTTCCCGATATCATGAAGTAAAGCGCCATTTTCGAGGTCAAACAGAAAATTCCTGTCCTCGATACCGAGCTCACTGGCAAACAGAATCGCGTATTTAGATACAAGCTGGGAATGGCCCAATGTATCCTCATTCCCGTCGGTAATAGCAATCAAATAGAGTAAATTCGGATTTAAAAAAGCTTCTTTCTCAGCTCCGTTCTCTTCAAAATCAAGTTCTTGACCCCTGAAAATCTTCCTGTAGCGCTGATCCAGCCGCATGAGCACCTCTCTGGCTAGTGAAATCTTTCGCTTTTCCCAGAATCCTCTTTCCCAGAATGAAACAATTTCGCCTGTCCCTTTCCCTTCGCGGGGAGGAAAGGGTTGAGAATATCCTCTCTTCTCTAAAATTTCCTCTCTGGCCGCATCTTTGAAGTCATCTGGATTGCCTGGAAAGTCCAGGGCAGGCTCAATCGGACCTGCTGAATCAAAAGGAATGGATTCGTTATCGTTTGGAGGCAACAAAGGCTCAAAAGAACCCTGGATTTCTTTTCTCAATTCTTGGATTGGGCTTGTAAGGGCCACCATTCATCCTCTATTTTTTTGGCATTGAAATTAGTCGCAATTGGTTCTAAAAAATTGAAAAAAATAGACTTGTCAACTCTTCCTTCTGGATATATAATGAATGCACCTATGGGAAAAGAAAAGCAAAAGAGCCAACTCGAAGAAGTCTTCGTAAAATTCAAGCCTATTGTCACTTTTCGTGTGAAAAAATCATTGGGAGCGTATAACCCAGATTGTGATGATGTGGCGAATGAAATCATCACCAACGTCATCGAAAAAATAAAAAAAGGGGAGTTCAGAGGAGAATCTTCGGTAGGAACATTCATCTACACCATTACCAGCCGCAGGATCATTGACTACATCAGACAGAAAAGCAAAGTCCTGAAGCATGTCCCAGAGCCGGCTTCCTATCCTGACCCCCAGGAACAAATCGAAGACAAAGAAAGAGCAGAAATGATTGCCACAGCGATCAAAAAATTAAAACCTAAATACAGGGAGGTTTTGTACCTTTATTATTATAAAGAGTTAACAAGGGAGGAAGTGGCTCTAAAACTAGGTATTTCTCCTCGGAGAGTGAGCGAACGCGTGAACTATTCCCAAAAACTTCTAAAAAAGTTGATAAAAACATGATTTTTTTCCATTTTTTTGGATTTTTTACGACTAAATATATGAAGTTAATTTGAGAGGACAAAACCATGAGGAACTGCAAATTCGAAGAAATGATTGATAAGTATTTATTGAATCGACTCTCCGAGGATGAAAAAAGTATCTTTGAAGAGCATTATTTTAACTGCCCTTCATGTTTTGAAAAAATGGTGGAACGGGACGAACTCGTTGCCGCCATTAAATATAAAGGTCAAGAAATATTCAAAGATGAATACGTGGCCGAAGCAGCCAAGGGAGAAACCTGGTGGGAAAAAGTTACCTCTTTCCTCACTCCCAGGCAATGGACAACTGTGGCAATCTCAGCCGCTTTGATCGCAGTCATAGTATTCGGTGTTCTCCCCATGCTCACGCCCACCTCACCTCAATTCTACATTAATGAAGACGCCGTCAGAGGGAGCAAAATAACACTTATCTCCCCTGTCTGGGAATCAGAAACAGTTCCGTCAAAGTTCGAGTGGAAAAAGATGGGTGAAGATGTCGATTATAAAATCTACATCTATGATAACGGCAATGTGGTGTGGGATGATACCACAAAAGATAATTTCATCATCATCCCTGAAGACATTAAAAAAACCTTTGCATCAGGAGAGAAATATTCCTGGCAGGTGAAAGCCTTCTCTCCTGAAGGAAGCCTGATTTCTGTCTCAAGCAAGGTTCAATTCAAGATTCACAATCCCGAATAAAACCCTCTACCCCCTCTTTATTCATTTCCCTTTTTTTAGTCTTCTTCGACTTTCTCATCTTCTGTGTACATCCGCCCCCGACTCTCGTCCTCAAACGCTAGGCAGCACATCAATCGGCCGCACAGGCCCGATATTTTTTTTGGGTTGATGACAATCTGCTGCTTTTTAGCCTTCTGAATTGTCACGGGCTCAAAATTCTTCATGAAGCTGAAACAGCAGAGGGAGCGCCCACAGACTCCCAGACCTCCAATCATTTTGGCTTCGTCTCGGACTCCCACCTGACGCATCTCAATCCGCATCTTGAACTCTTTGGCCAAATCTTTAACCAGCTGTCTGAAGTCAATACGACCGTCTGCCGTGTAATAAAAAATTCCCTTTTTTTCATTGAAAAAGTAGCGGACCCTTACCAATTTCATCGGCAAATTTCTGCTCTTGATCCTATTCAAGCAAAAATCAAAGGCCTTCTTCTCTTTTTTCCTCAACCACTTGAATTTTTTCTTGTCCTCTTCCGTAGCCAGACGTATAACATTCACGGCATCCTTGACCGCTTTTTGATGAGCGCAGACTTGGCTCGAATCGTCTATGACCATAGCCAAATCTCCACCCAATTCTGACTCAATGATACAGAGGTCTCCTCGCTTCAACTCCTCTTTTCCCTTTTTCGCTCTGGATATTTTTCCAGAAAGTTCAGATAGGACGCATACGATTTCAGGCATATTCCCATTCCTTAAAATTGGCAAAAAATGAGCTAACGAGCAGATTGACATTGAGGTTCTTATTCAGGCCATAGATGGCATAATCCACCCTTTTCAAGCATCTGATCAACCAATCCAGGCTCACCAGCTCTTCTGCCTTCCTAATTTTCTCCTCATAATCCGGATTCATCAACAGGCTAACATCGCTCTTCTCTTTGAGCAGCACCAAATCCCGGCAGAAGGACGAGAGCATCTCTAATATTTTCTCCCATTCTTCTTTAACCAGAGCTTTATACGAAAAGGCATAAAGCCTCAAAAAGAGAGGAAAATTCTCCTTATTGATGAGAGAGAGGAACAGCATCCAGGCCTGTTCTCGTCTCTCCTGGATATCTTCCCAATCCAAACCCAAGGCCTGTTTGAGGTTTCCACGAACAAGACTAGAAATCACTCCGGCTTTTTCCTCCTCATATCCTTTCTCCATCAGGATTTTCCTGATATTTTCTCTTGAGACTGGCGGAAAATTCAATATCTGACACCGAGACTTAATCGTCGACATGATGAGAAAAGGATTATGTGTCACAAGTATAACATAAGAAAAAAGAGGTGGTTCTTCCAGCACTTTCAAAAGAGAATTAGCAGCCTCTTCTGTCATCTTCTCGACCTCTGTCACGATAAAGACTCTTTTTTTCCCGACCATGGGCTTCAGGTATGCTATTTTTCTAAGAGTCCGCATCTGTTCAATTTTTATCACGTTTCCTTCCGGCTGAATCAGCATGACGTCAGGAAAATTACGCGCATTGATCCCTCTGCAGGACACGCAGGTTTCACAGGCATCATCTCTTTTTCGCTCGCAGTTCATGGCTTTAGCCAGCACAAAGGCCATCTCTTCTTTCCCAACTCCCTCGGGTCCACAGAAAAGCATGGAGTTTGGAATCTTCTTTTTTTGCAGAGCTTTCTTCAGGATTTTTTTGACACGCTCATGTCCCAGGATATCTTTAAAAGCCATCGGCTATTACTTCTATTCTTATGTTATTTGCTCAATGTTCAGTGTGCGCAGATTTAAGTCACACACTTTTAATACGCTCTTGCCTCTTTGATTTGAGCTATCCGGTCACACCTCTTTCTAGGTCAGAAATTCAAACTCAAACTTAATTCAATGCCTATAAGATTGGATCCTGGACAACTGTAAGTTTTTTGGTCGCTACCTCTTTCCCATCAACAACCAGTGTCACGTTGAATTCACCTGGATCAACAGTGGGAGCGGATCGCATCCGGAATTGTTGGCCCTCTCTCTGTTCTGCCCTCTTCCTCAAGTTCCAGAATACCTTCTGGATGCCTTTGCCTGTCATTCCGTTCAATTCCTGTATTACTTCGCCTCCAAGGTCTTTGACTACAAGCTTCACGGATTTTGCCGGCTGCTTGAGATAATAATAAATATTCGAACCGACAGGGGGATTATCCACCCGGGCGAATTCTCCGTACGTCGGGCCTCTTCTTTCGAGCATGTTCCATTTTATCGTTCTCTGTATATCAAAAAGGTGGGTATCTTTCTCAAATAACTCTGTATTAAAGTCTTTGAACGGGAAAATGTCGGCGATGTAGATACCTCTTCCGTAGGTCCCGATGGCTAAATCCCGCTCTCTTTTCTGGATATCCAGGTCCATGATCAACACATCAGGCGCCGAAGAAGACATCTCCACCCAGGTTTTCCCTTTATCCATGGTGACAAAAAGGCCGTAATCAGTGGCCAGGTAGAGAACATCCGGATTATCCGGGTCTTCTTCGATGTCCCTCACCGGGTTCATCATTCCCTGGCTTAGGTCTTCCCAGGTTTTCCCAAAATCATGGGTGACAAAAACGTAGGAATTATCTTCGTTATGGGTTCTGTACCCGGAATATGTCACGTAGCAGGTTTCCAAGTCATGGGCAGAAGGCTCGACTTTTGTGACCCATCGGTCATAGGGAATGCGCACGCCTTTGATCCCTTTCTTTGGATTTCCGTTCGTGTCATAGAAATTCATCGTTATATTCTGCCAGGTTTTTCCGCCATCGATGCTCAGCTGAAGGTTTCCGTCATCGGTACCTGCCCAGTATACCCCGGGCTCAACTGGAGATTCCTGGAATGTGTAGATTGTGGCATACTGAAGGTTCGTCAGCTTGGAAAGCTCGATCCTCTCCTGGTCATTCTTGGAGAGATCAGGACTGATGGTCACCCAGGTATCACTGTCCCCTCGGCTCCTGGACATGTGCACGTGCTGGGAGCAGACATAGACAATCCCAGGGTTATGGGGAGAAAGATGGATAGGGGAATCCCACTGGTACCTTTGAGCCGGCTTTCCCGCGTCTCTTTCTTCTTGAGTATTCCTCACCGACAGGGAAATGGTTTCTCCTGTTTTCAGGTTCATCCGGCTGGACCGGCCGAACTGGCTCTCAAAATAGACGTATTCCGGGTTCCACCAATCCCTCAGAGCGTAATATCCGTCTCCGGTAGGAAGGTATGTCCAATCCGCAGGATAGACACCATATTGATTCCTGTTCCTGGACGGCCCGAGCCAGCAGCCGTTATCCTGAGTGCCGCCCATGACGTTATAGGGGATTTCGTTATCGACAGAGATATCGTAAAACTGCTGGGCACTGATCGTCTCTTTCTGGGACCAGTGTTTTCCTCCGTCCCAGGTCTCGCTGACACCTCCATCATTCCCGTTCAGGATATGGTTTGAATTGAGTGGGTCGATCCACATACCGCGGGTGTCCACATGGGACCTATGGCGTCCTGTCCATGGAGCGTTCCTGAATATCTTTCCTCCGTCCTTGGAAACCGCGACCCGGACTTCAACGGTGTATAGTTTTTTATCATCATTGGGATCCACGTATATTCTTCCCGCATAGCCCGCTTCAATCTGATTAACCACGCTGCTTCCTCCGGTGAGCTTGTATTCGGTCATCCTGGTCCACGATTCTCCCTGGTCGTCGGACCGGTAGATGACTCCCGCTTTTTTTACAGGTTCCAGCAACATCAGAGCATCCGCGTAGATAATCTGGAGGATATGCCTGTTGATGAGCTGGTATCTTCCCTTTCTGTTCTCGAACTCGCCGATTTTATCTTTGACTTCTTTGAATGTTGCCTGGAGGTCTTCCCTGTCTTTATACTCTTTTTTTGCCTCCGTGTTGAATTTCATCAGGTCAATACCCAGCTTGTCTATCATCCCTTCATCTTTTACTAGCTCATTGGCCTTTTGAGCTAGATTTTTTTCATCCTTGACCTTCTTTTCATCGAATTCCAAAAAGGGGCTAAGAGCCGGGTTGACCTGGACTCTGTCGATATCCGTGACAGTGATAGCATCCTCCTTAACCTCGATTCCCTCTGAATCCGCAAAGAGCATTGTCAGGACAAAACTGTTGATCCCCTGGCAGAGCTCATTGTATTCCTTTTCTTTCTCTAAAATTTTTTCAATCTCATCGATGCTCTCGATGATCTTTTCATTCTTCGGGAAAAGTGCCCTGGCTTTCTTGTTCAAAGCCGCCACATCGACACCGACTCTTTTTTGGAATTCCCTGTCTCCGATAAGCTCATTCAGTTTATCCGCCAGGTCGGTCTCTTTTTCGAACTCCACGGGCTCGAATTTGACCATTCTCTTGATCTGAGGATGAATCTTAAAATCTTTAAATTTATTCAAATAATAACCATCCCGAAAAATTCTCCCCCTTCTGAAGAGAGCACTGCCATCCCTCTTGTTGAAGCCCAGGTTGACTTCCTCATCCATCCTGACATAAACGATATTCGGATCCTTGGGATAGATACAAACTCCGTTCCATCCGCTTTTGATGTTCATCGGAAGGCCTTTGGTCAGCTTTTTCCAGGTCTTTCCGCCATCTGTGGTCTTATACAGGTGGTTTCCTTCCTGTCTATCAATGAACGTCCATGTCCTGCGAAAAGTCTTGTAACCGACAGCAATGACGATATCTGAATTGTTCGGGTCCATCACAAAGTCCCCAACCCCCCTATCTTTGAGGTCAAGAACCTTGGTCCAGGTCTCTCCGCCGTCAACTGTCTTGTAGAGACCACGCTGGCAGTCCATCTTGTTGTCGTAGAGTTTTCCTTCCGCCGCCACGTAGACGATATCCGGGTTTTTATTGTCGACTTCGACTCTGGCGATAAAATAACTCTGCTCCAGACCGATATGCTTCCAGCTCTTACCGGCGTCAGTGGACTTCCACATGCCGTTGCCGTGAGCGCTGGAGCGGGCGTGCATCGGCTCTCCTGTCCCCGCATAAATAATGTTGGGATCGGAAGGAGCCACTGCGAGATCCCCCATGCTCATGAGTCCGTACTTATCGAAGATGGGTTCAAAATGAATTCCTCCATCCTCTGTCTTCCAGATCCCCCCTGAGGCTGTAGCCACGTAATAAGTCTGACTCTGGCCCTTAGGGACCGCAAATGAAGTAATCCTCCCGGAGAAAGTGAACGGTCCAATGTGGTGCCAGCTGAACTTATTCAAATCTTCTGTGGATACAGGCGCATCGGCAAAGAGCACCGCATGACCCATAAAGCACAGAGCAAAAAATAAGCCCAGAATCACATTCCGTTTAGACTTTGTTTTTCTCATCTTTCCTCCTTTTTAAACATTAATGGTTCCTCTTTCGAGGAATTTTTTGCCTTCTTTAAAGACTATTCTTAAAAACTTCCCAGTATGGGATTTATCTGCTTCCGCCACTTCTTCCGGGACGCCCTGAGCCACAACCCAGCCGCCTTTCTCACCGCCTTCAGGACCTAAATCTATAATATAATCGCAATACTTGATAACATCAAGATTATGCTCAATAATGACGACTGTGTTCCCCAGGCTCACCAGCTCTGAAAGAACCTCAAGCAGCTTGTGAACATCATCAAAATGGAGTCCTGTGGTAGGCTCATCCAGAAGATAGAGGGCCTGGCCCGTATCTTTTCGACTCAGCTCTTTTGTCAGCTTGATTCGCTGCGCCTCCCCTCCAGAGAGAGTCGGAGCTGGCTGTCCCAGCCTGATGTAGCCCAATCCGACTTTCTTCAATGTTCCCAATTTTCTCTTTAAAAGCGGCTGAGCTTTAAAATACTCATACGCTTCATCCACGGTCATCTCTAAATAATCCGAAATATTCTTGCCCTTATACTGGACTGCGAGCGTCTCGGTGTTATACCGCTTGCCTTCGCAGCGGTCACATGTGACGAATACATCGGGCAGAAAATGCATCTCGATTTTTTTCACTCCCGCTCCACGGCACTCTTCACACCTCCCTCCGGAAAGGTTAAAGCTGAATCGACTGGCCGTGTAGCCCCTTATTCTCGATTCCTGAGTCCGGGAAAAGAGCTGCCTCAATGGTGTAAAAAGTCCCGTGTATGTGGCTGGATTGGACCGGGGTGTCCTTCCGATTGGCTTCTGGTCCACAGAGACAACTTTATTGATCTGCTCAACCCCCAAGATGGCCTCATGCTTTCCAGGCTTTTGTTTCGCCTTGTAGAACAAGTTCAACAGCTTTTTGTAGAGAATGTCGTAGACGAGCGTACTCTTCCCGGAGCCGGAGACCCCGGTCACAGCTGTCATAACAGAAAGAGGAATCCGGACATCAATATTTTTCAAGTTGTGCTCTGAGGCTTTTTTAACCTCAAGCCACCCGGATGGCTTTTTCCGCTTCGAGGGAACAGGAATGCTTTTTTCCTCTCTGAGGTATTGAGAGGTCAATGAGTCCGGGGAAGACAGCACAAGGTCTAAATCCCCTTCGGTCACCTTGAATCCACCCCCTTCCCCTGCACCCGGACCCAGATCCAGGATGAAATCAGCTGAGCGGATGGTCTGTTCATCATGTTCGACAACGATCACTGAATTCCCCAGATCTCTTATGTACCTCAGGAGAGAGATCAAACGCCGGTTATCTCTCTGGTGGAGACCGATGGTGGGCTCATCCAGAACATAGAGTATTCCTCTCAACCGAGAGCTGACCTGGGCGGCCAGGCGGATACGCCGCGCTTCCCCCCCGGAAAGGGATGCGGTCGGCCGGGAGAGTTGGATGTAGGGCATTCCCAACTCGACCATTACCTTAAGGCGGGAGAGAATCTCTTTGTTTATTCTTGAAGCAATCAGCTCTTCAGATGCGGAAAACTCGAAAGAAGGCAGCTCCTCCATCAATCTCCCTACAGGAAGCGAACTGAGCTCATAGATATTCCTGCTCCCGACTTTCACGGCAAGGCTTTCCTTTTTCAATCGACTGCCTTCACACCAAGGGCAGACATCCTCTGTCAGCTCCACTTCACCCCATTCATCCAGGACTGTCTGTAAGCCAAGGCCATGGCATCGCGGGCACGCTCCGTAAGGACTGTTAAAAGAAAAATTCCTGGGTTCTAGCTCTGGAAGATTGATTTCACAGTACGGGCAGAGCAGGCTCAATGAGTAATAATTCTCTCGTCCTTCTTTGTTCAGCACCAGGAGGTCTCCCCCGGACATCTCCAGAGCTTTATCCACGGCTTCCTTCAGTCTTTCACTTGAAGACTCTGAGACATAAACCTCATCAATCAGAAGGTCAATGTTGTGCTTCTTTGTCTTTTCCAGGAGGATTTCTTCCTCGAGTTCACTGAACTCACCATCCACACGGACACGAAGAAAACCTTTTTTTCTCAGCCTGTCAAACAGACGCTGGTATTCGCCCTTCCGTCCTTTGACTACAGGAGAAAGGAGTGTCACTTTTTCGCCGGAGAGGGATCGCGTGATTCTCATTAAAATTTGTTGAGGAGTCTGAGAGCTGATCCGCCTCCCGCATCGAGGGCAATGAGGAGTTCCCACCCGGGCAAAAAGAAGTCTGAGGAAATCATAAACCTCTGTAACAGTCCCCACCGTGGACCGCGGATGGGATGAAATCGTTCTCTGGTCGATTGAAATGGAGGGAGAAATTCCCTCGATGGACTCCATTTCAGGTTTTTCCATCTGTTCAATATACTGGCGAGCGTAAGCGGAGAGGCATTCGATATACCGCCTCTGTCCTTCCGCAAAGAGAGTGTCAAAAGCCAGTGAAGATTTACCTGAACCGCTCGGTCCAGTAATGACAATCAGCTTATTTCGAGGCAGGTTCACATCAACTTTTTTGAGATTATGTTGAGCTGCCTTTTTTACGCGAATCTCTTTCAACATGACGTCTCATTCTATCAGGTAAGGAGTCACATCTCAACATTCGATATTTCTTATTGTTTAAAAGCAAATGAGGGGTCAGGGCTCAACATTATTTATTATGGGGTCAGGCCTTGGGCTATTAAATCGGGGTCTGGCTTTGACGTTAACCTCGGAGTCAGGCCTTTTCTGTATGATGAGACCATGGCTTGTTTCTATCTCTCAGCCATCGACCTTAACAAGGCCTGACCCCAAATTCAGGAAATGTTGAGAGGCGAATTCCATTTTTTGCCGTTGACCCCCTCCCTCTAAAAATAATAATATAGGGATGAATATTGGACAATCCGGATAGAAGCGCATGTCAAAAGAGGAAAACCTAGCCAAATCCCTGGAGATACTGAAAGAAATCGGCGTCAAAAACGAGTCTATCCGGGCCATAAAGCATCTCCCTGCCCAGGAAGGACAGTACCGCGAGTATCCTCCGGATGTGCATCCAGCACTGGTTGAGGCCTTTAAAGAGAAGGGATTTTTCCAGCTCTATTCCCACCAGCATAGCACCTGGGAACGGCTCAAAAAAGGAAAAAACACCGTGGTTGTCACCCCCACAGCTTCCGGAAAAACGCTCTGCTATAACCTTCCGGTTCTGGACACCATCCTGCAGAATCCCTCAGCGCGGGCGATTTACCTCTTTCCCACCAAAGCCCTCTCCCAGGATCAAAGAGCTGAACTCGATGAAACAATCAAGCTTCTCCCAGAAGAAATCAGAATCTTCACCTATGACGGCGATACCCCTCAGGATGCAAGGAAAGCCATAAGGGCCCGAGGACACATCATCCTGACCAACCCCGACATGCTGCACACGGGAATTCTTCCCCATCACACAAAATGGATCAAACTTTTCGAAAATTTAAAGTACATCGTCATCGACGAGCTCCACAACTACCGCGGCATCTTCGGCAGTCATCTGGCAAACGTCCTGCGCCGATTGAAGAGAATCGCTCAGTTTTACGGCTCCCGGCCTCAATTCATCCTCTGCACAGCCACTATCGCTAACCCCCTGGAAATGGCAGAAAAAATGACCGAAGAGCCGGTCTCTCTTGTGGATAATAACGGAGCCCCTCGAGGAGAGAAATACTTCATTTTCTACAATCCTCCTGTGGTCAACAAACACCTGGGAATCCGCCGCTCCTATGTCAATGAATCCAGACGCGTTTCTTCTCTTTTCATCAAAAACGACCTTCAAACCATTGTTTTTGCTCCAAGCCGGCTCATCACCGAGGTGCTGGTGACTTATCTCAAGGAGGACATCGAAAAAACAGTCAAGGACGTAGGCCTGATCCGCGGCTACAGGGGCGGTTATCTCCCTTTGAAAAGAAGAGAAATCGAGAAGGAGCTGAGAGAAGGAAAAATCAAGGGCGTTGTCTCTACCAATGCCCTGGAGCTGGGTATCGATATCGGCAGCCTTGATATCGCTGTTCTCGCCAGTTATCCTGGTACAATTTCCAGCACCTGGCAGAGAGCAGGCCGTGCTGGCCGGAAAACAGGAAAATCTGCCGCGATCCTGGTGGCATCCAGCTCTCCCCTGGACCAATTCATCGTCAATTACCCGGATTACTTTTTCTCAAAAAATCCCGAGAAGGCATTGATTAATCCTGATAATCTCTCCATCCTTGTCAGTCATATCGAGTGTGCGGCTTTTGAGCTGCCTTTTCAGGATAGAGAAAAATTCGGCCGGGTAAAAATCGACGATATTCTCAAATTCCTGGAGGAGGAGAAACTCGTTCATCATTCGAAAGACAAATGGTTCTGGACATCAGATGCCTACCCCGCAGACGGAGTCAGCCTGAGAAGTATCAGTTCAGACAATTTCGTTGTCGTGGACACGAGTAAAAAAGCAAAAGCCGTGGCCGAAGTAGATTTTTCGTCCGCACTCACCACCCTTCACCCGAAAGCGATCTACATGTGCGAGGGAGAACAGTATTTCGTGGAAAAGCTCGATTACAACCAGAGAAAGGCCTACGTCAAAAAAACCGACGTCGATTATTTCACAGACGCCATTGACTACACCAAAATCAAGATCCTCGATGTCTTCGATAGAAACACTCTTAAAAAATGTTCCATTTCTCACGGAGAAGTCCATGTAGCCACACAGGTTGTCGGCTTCAAGAAAATCAAATTCCACACCTCTGAAAACGTGGGGGCAGGAGACCTCAGCCTTCCTCAAAACGAGATGCATACAACATCTTACTGGCTGACCATCCCCGCAGAGACTTTTCAGGCTTTGTCTTTCTCATCAGAACAGAAGATAAACGGCCTGTACGGGCTGGCTTACCTCCTCCACCATGTCTCACCCCTGTTTATGATGTGCGACCTTCATGACGTCGGGGTATCTATCGGTGACAACTCCACAGGAAAGTCCGTCCCGCCACGAGACATTCGCTTGAAAATCTCTCCGGATGAGGGTTTGCAGGATTTCTCCGATGTCGCTTTTGAGCCGAATATCTTTATTTATGACAACTTTCCAGGGGGGATAGGGTTGAGCCCTTCTCTTTTTGACCTTGAAAAAAGGCTTCTCGAACACGCCCAGAAGACGATGCACGCCTGCCCCTGTAAAGAAGGATGTCCCTCGTGTGTCGGCCCAACAAAAGAAAGCGGCAGACAATCCAAGCAGGTGGCGCAGGCAATCCTGAACAGCCTTCTTGGAACAGAGTAAAAAGACAGAAGGGGCAAAAAAAGCAATCAAATGCCTGAATCCTAGTTTTTATTTATCGTCATTTGACAGATTCTTCTCTATGATCTACATATCAAGAAATCGACTTCAGGATTCACTCGTAGACTTCTGAAGATAATAAGGGGCAAAGAGAGTAGGACTTAAGAATTTTAAAGAGAATTTATCTTTGCGAGCGCCTTTTCCTCCCCCATGATGACTAAAATATCGCTGTCCTTTATGACAAAATCTGCCAGGGGGACAAAGGTTGTATTTTCGGGAATGATCTCTTTGATGGCTAAAACCTGAATTCCGTATTTATTTCTCAAGTCAAGGTCTCTCAAGGATTTGCCGATGAATTTTTCGGGAGGAGCAATTTCCTGGATTCCGATGCCGGAAGTTAGAGGCAGATACTCCAGTATATTGGGGCAGCTCAACCTGAGGGCGGTTTTGACAGCCATATCCTTCTCTGGATAGATGACTTCTGTGGCTCCCACGGCATCTAATATTTTGGCATGGTCTTCGGTCAAGGCTTTGGCCACTATACGCTGAGTGCCCATCTCATGCAGGTAAAGGACGGTGAGGATAGACGCTTCCATTTCCGGACCCAAGCTGACGATGACCACATCCACATCTTGAATCCCCAGAGCC
>Ga0209635_10001145_pt1 | contig 19538 bp, 22 predicted proteins | sample DeeMarSWOR230_32_FD_187463 | JGI IMG/M metagenome (GOLD analysis project Ga0209635, IMG submission 187463) | Marine sediment microbial communities from White Oak River estuary, North Carolina - WOR-2-30_32 (SPAdes) (version 2) | ecosystem: Environmental > Aquatic > Marine > Intertidal zone >...
GGGGCCCTTATTGATGGAAGGAAATACCACTTTTGTAGCAGGCAATGCTTGAAAAAGTTCAAACGGCAGATGGGGGAAAATCCAGACGAAAGCGAGGTGGAATGAAGTCTTTCATCGATACGGCCGTCATTCCCTTCACGGTTCTCGAACAACTGGCAAAACATTCAAAAAAATAGGGAGGAAATCTCCTCCCCATCACTCCTCAATGGCGATCCGTTTTGGTCCCTCCTTTTTCGGCAACTTCAACGTTAGTATCCCATTTTTATAGCCTCCCTCTATTCCCCCGGGATCAACGGAATCGGGAAGGGTGAAGGAACGGCTGAAGGCCCCATAAGGCCTTTCGACGACATGATACTGTTCCGGTCTGGCTTCTCTGCTCAAGGGCCTCTCCCCCTTGATGGTCAGGATACCCTCATCCACGTCCACGGATAGGTCATCCACGTCAATCTCAGGGAGCTCGGCGTGGATGACAATCTCATCTCCGGTCTCATAGATATCCACTGACGGGGTCCACGTGCTCCTCGGGAGCACGTCTTCCCTTCGTGTCCGACCGAAGGTCACGTCACAGAGCCTGTTCATCCTCTCCTGAATTTCCATCAAGTCCTTCAGAGGATCCCATCTCATGAATGCCATATCCATTACCTCCCCATCCCCTTTTTCCCAGACCCCATGGGGTCACTCCAAGGAGTACTCCTTTATGCCCTGCAATCCGGGCAGACATCGAGGAAATCCTTCGGAAGCTTAGCCCTTTCCTTTATATACTCAAGCTGGAACCATGGGGCGAAACTCTGACCACACGTCTTGCATTTCTTCATCGGCAGGCTTCTCTCCCACCTCACGATGGTCCGCTCCTCATCCGTCTCCTCCATTTTGATACAATCGACGGGGCAGACATAGACACAGGCCCCACAGGCGATGCAAGCCTTGGGGTCCCTGAAAGGAGGGCCCATTTCCTTCTTATACCCCCGGCTGAAAAAGCTGATGGCATTAGCCCCAACAACCTCCCGGCATACCCTTTCGCACAGCCCGCAGAGGATGCACTCCTCCTCGCGCAACTCGAACCTCGGTTTCTCGATTCCCATCTGAGATGCCAACTCCTGGAGGACGACCCTATCCGGACACCTGGCCAGCAAGAGCTCTACAATCATCCTCCTTGCCTTTCGGACCTTTTCCGTATCAGTGAAAACCTGGATCCCCTCCTGGACCGGATACGTACAGGAAGCCGTCATTCTCCTTCTGCCTCCCCGCTCCACCTCTACCAGGCAAAGCCGGCAGGCCCCATACGGGGACACCTCATCGTGATAGCACAGGTGTGGAATCTCGAAACCATTTTCCAATGCAACGGGCAGTACGTTACTTCCCTCCTCCGCTTCAACCCCGACTCCGTCAATGGTAAATTCAATCATCGTCTTCATTCCTCTCCGTTTTCCATCGGAATATTATTGGACCTTTACCGCGTCAAATTTACAAGACTCAACACACATGCCGCATTTTATGCACTTCTCCTGGTCTATCTTGTGGGGAACCTTCTTCGCCCCCGAAATGGCATCGCTTGGGCAGGCCTTCCGGCACCGGCCGCAGGCCGTACACAGTTCGGAATCGATGGTATACTGAATCAGCGCCTTACACACACCGGCCGGACACCGTTTCTCCTCGATATGTGCCTCATATTCATCCCTGAAATACTGGATCGTGCTCAAGACCGGGTTCGGCGCCGTTCCGCCGAGGGCACAGAGGGAAGCCTCAGCCACTACCCATCCCAATTCCTCCAGGAGCTCGACATCGCCCCTCTTCCCCCTCCCTTCCGTGATGTCGTTCAATACCTCGTACATCCTTTGCGTTCCCTCCCGACAGGAGGTGCACTTCCCACAGGATTCATCCCTGAGGAAATTGATGAAATACTTAGCCACATCCACCATGCAGTTGCCCTCGTCCATGACGATCATCCCCCCTGAACCCATCATGGACCCCACCTCGGTCAACCTATCGAAATCTACGGGAAGGTCTAACAGCGATTCTGGAATGCACCCGCCCGAGGGACCTCCCGTCTGAACGGCTTTAAACCTCTTGTCCCCGGGGATCCCACCGCCAATATCATATACGATCTCCCTCAGGGTGATACCCATGGGCACCTCCACCAACCCCGTATTGTTCACCTTCCCCACCAGGGAGAAGATCTTGGTCCCCTTGCTCCCTTCCGTTCCGAGCTGGGCGTACCACTGGTCTCCCTTATCGATGATGACGGGAACGTTGGCCCAGGTTTCCACGTTATTCAAGTTGGTTGGCTTATCATGGAGACCGCTTATTACCGTATGGATATGTTTTGGCCTTGGTTCGCCCGGTTGTCCTTCCAGGGAGGCCATCAAAGCACTGGATTCCCCGCAGACAAAGGCGCCCCCTCCCCTATTGATCTTCACCGAAAAATCGAAATCAGTACCGAGGATATCCTCCCCCAGCAACCCGTATTCCTCGGCCTGTTGTAAGGCGATCCGGAGGTTCTGGACGGCCAGGGGATACTCTTTCCTCACGAATACGTATCCCTGGTTAGATCCTATGGCGTAAGCCCCGATAACCATCCCCTCCAATACGCTGTGGGGATTTCCCTCAAGGAGACTCCTGTCCATATAGGCCCCCGGGTCCCCCTCGTCCGCGTTGCAGATCACGTACCTGGGTTCCCCGGGCGCTTTCCGGCAACTCTCCCATTTGAGCCCGGTGGGAAATCCACCACCCCCACGCCCCCGGAGCCCCGATCTTTTCACCGACTCGATGATCTCCTCGGGGGACATATCGAAAATGGCCTTTACCAGTGCCTTGTATCCCCCTATCGCGATATAGTCCTCAATGGATGTTGGGTCGATGCTGCCATTGCTCCCGAAGATAATCCTCTCCTGGAGCTTATAAAAGGGAACCTCATCCTCATGGACGATCTTCTCTCCCGTTGTAGGGTTGACATAGAGGAGCCGATCGATGACATTTCCCTTCTCGATGGTTTCCGAGAGAACCTCCGGTACATCCTCCACCTGGACTTTTTGATAGAAGAGCTTCTGGGGGTTGATCACCAAGAGGGGACCCCTCTCGCAGAACCCGTGGCAACCCGTCACCTTGATCTCCACATCCTGCTGGAGCTTCCTCTTCCTCAGCTCCTCTTTAAGGGCGGAAATGATTTCTCCACAACCGTAGGCACCACAACCCGTCCCAGCACAGACGGTGATTCGCCGTTTATTGGGGTCCCTTTCTTTTTGAAGCTTTTGCCTCAGTCTTTCGAGATTTTCCGGATTTCTCAGTCTTTCCCTCATCTTTTTCACCTTTCGGCGGTTTCTTATACTCCTTCAAAACGGAATCCACTTTCATTGAAGTCATGTGGCCATAGTAATGGCCATCAACAACAACCAAGGGACCAGTGGCACAGGCACCGAGGCAATTGACTGCTTCCAGGCTGAACATCAAGTCCTTGGTCGTCCCCCCGGGCTCGATACTCAAATCCATCTCAAGCTTATCCAAAATCCTTGGAGCTCCACGAACGTGACAGGCCGTCCCCATACAGCAACTGACCAGGTGACGACCCCGAGGGGTAAGGCTAAATGCCCGATAAAAGGTGGCCAGCCGATAGACCCGGGCGACAGGGATGCTCAATTTCTCTGCGATGTGCTCGCAAACTTCCTTTGCCAGATAGCGATCCCTGTCCTGGATATCCTGGAGAATGGACAAAATGGCCGATTCCTCATATCCATACTCTTTAAGGACTTGGTTTACCTCCCTCAGTTCCATTATTCTCCTCCGGTCATCCTCTCCTTCATTTTGAGTCTCTCGTATTCCCGCGTAACCCTCTCCTGAATTTTCTGGATCATATCCTTTGTCAGGTGTCGGAACCTTCCCTGGAGGCGGAAATAGTCCTCCACTGGTCGAAGCTTGGGTACGTCTATGGTGATTTTGTATTTCCCGTCGATCACCTCATAGAGGGGGAAAATCCCCGTTTCCACCGCCAACCTCCCCAATCGAATGCTGAGATCCGGCGCTGACCTCCACCCCGTCGGGCAAACCGCCAAGACATGAATATAGGCCGGTCCTTGGGCTCGGGCCCCCTTCTTCACCTTCTCCATCAAATCGAATGGATAACTGGGGCATGCTGTGGCCACATAGGGGATGTCGTGGGCCGCCGCGATGGCGGCCATATTCTTCTTCCAGGTAGCCTGCCCAGGAATCACCTTCCCCGCTGGGGAGGTCGTTGTTGAGGCCCCAAATGGTGTGGCCGAGGAGCGCTGGATTCCCGTATTCATGTAGGCCTCGTTGTCCGTACAGATATAGAGGAAATCGTGTCCCCTCTCCAGGGCCCCTGAAATGGCCTGAACCCCAATATCGCTGGTCCCCCCATCCCCTGCCAATGCCAGGACGAATATCTTCCTCTGAGGCATCCTTCCCTTTCTCATCAAGGCCTTTAATCCGCTCTCAGCGCCAGAGGCAACCGCGGCCGCATTTTCGAAGGCCACGTGTATCCAGGGCACATTCCAGGAGGTATAGGGAAAGGGTGTTGATACCACCTCCATACAGCCCGTGGCACTAACGGCGATCACGTTCTTACCCAAAGCCTTCCCGGCCAGCCTTACCGCCAGGGCCTCGGCACATCCCTGACACGCACGATGACCCTGACCGAAATTCTCGTTTTTCGGAACCAACTTCGCCGCATAGACATTCAACTTTTCCATTATTCCCTCACCCCATAAATCTCATATTCGGGTTCCATTCCCTTTTTGAAAGCCCCCTCGGCCCTATCCACCATTTCAATGAAATCGAACGGGGCAACATCCCGACTTGCAAGCCCGGCGATGAAATTCGCCACAAGGGGTCGTTTCGGCTCATTGTAAAGGGCCGACCTCAGTTCACTGGCCACGGGGCCACCGGGTCCTCCATAGGAGACGGCCCGATCCACGACCACCAACATCCTCGCTTTCGAGGCGGCCTTGCGAAATTCCTCAAAGGGAAAGGGCCTCCACAGTCGCATCTTGAGAAGACCAACGGAACACCCCTTTTCTCGCATCTGGTCCACGGCCCACATAGCCGTCTCACCAATCCCCCCCATGGTCACCAGCAATACGTCCGCACCCTCGGTCCGATACTCCTCAATGGGATGGTAGTAACGACCCGTTAGATCCCCGAACTCCTGCCAACCCTTCAGGATAATCGGCATGGAAGCTTTCACTGCCTCATCCTGGGCCTTCTTCGTCTCTGTATAGCACGATGGGAGAACGATAGCCCCCATGGTTACCGGGTGAGCAGGATCTAAGACGATGTCAGGTTTGTAGGGAGGTAAGAACTTGTCCACCGTCTCCTGGTCCAACAACTCCACCGGCTCAATCACATGGCTCAGGCTAAACCCATCCATATTGACGATCACCGGAAGCATGACATCTCTGTCCTCCCCTACCCGATAGCTGATAAGGACATGATCGAGAACGTCCTGCCCATTTTCGGCGAAATACTGAATCCATCCGCAATCCCGAATGGACATGACGTCGGTGTGGTCGTTCCAGATACTGATGGGGTTTGAAAGGGAACGGTTGGCAAGCACCATGACGACGGGAAGCCTCATGGGAGCCGTGCAATATATTATCTCGCTCATGAGGATCATACCCTGCGAGCTGGTGCAGGTAAAACTCCTCGCGCCCACGGCCGAAGATCCCGTGCAGACGCTCATGGCCGAATGCTCGGATTCCACCGGCACGAACTCAGCATCCAGCTCCCCATTATTGACGAATTCCGATAGATGCTCAACGATATGGGTCTGAGGCGTGATGGGGTAGGCCGCAATCACATCGACGTTGGCTAACCTCACCGCCTCGCTGGCCGCGATGGAGACCTCCATACCCACTCTCTTTCCCATCTCTATTCCTCCTCATCTACCATGGTAATGGCTCCGGGCAAGCACTCCCTGGCACAAATTCCGCACCCCTTACAGTAATCGAGGTCCGTCTCCGCATATCCCTCAGTATCAAATCGGATGGCGCTATCGGGACAAAAAATCCAGCAGACACCGCACTTGATACACCTCTCCTTATCGAAGATGGGTCGCTGAGACCTCCAGTCCCCCGTGTGGTATTCCCGGGAGCTCCCCGGCTCTGTGATCACATAACCGCGCTCAAAATCCGTCCATTTATATTCCTGCTCCCTCTTCACCGTTTCTCATCTCCTTTGTTCTTGGAATTGTCATCTATCCATCCACTACCACCGTCTCTCCATATGCCCTTTCATATGCGGCGATATTCTTATCCGCAATTCTGCCGAATCGTTCCTTCAGGGGCCCGATTAGGGAATCCTTTTGGATCACGTTCGACGCCTTAACGAGAGAACCGAGCATGGTGGTATTGGTAATGGCCAAACCCAATACCTCCAGGGCAATCCTCGCTGCATCCACAGCGGCCAATTTGCCCTTGATGTTCAAATCCGCCCTCACCTTCTCCACCGGAAATTTGGAATCGGTAACCAGTATTCCATGGGGATGCTTAAGACCAGCGGTGACATCCACGATCCGCAAAATGGAGTAATCCAAGACCACCACGAAGTCCGGCTCATAAATGTTGGCCCTGATTCGGATGGGGTCGTCTGAAATTCGGCAATAGGCCACAACTGGAGCACCTCTCCTTTCAGGCCCAAAACTCGGAAATGCCTGAGCATACCGACCTTCGTTGATGGCTGCATGGGCGAGTAACTCCGCCGATGTCACAGCGCCCTGCCCTCCGCGACCATGAAATCTGATCTCGATCATCTTCACTCCCTCTTTGTTAAAAAAAGAACAAGTTACTCTAAAATTTTTTTAAAAAAAAATCCAGTCATATTAATTATTTTACCTTTAAATTATACCAGAAACCTTCCCGGATCCTCAAATCTCCCTCCGCCCCTCCAAGGCCTTGGCCAAGGTTTCCCCATCTGTATATTCGATATCCCCCCCCATGGGGATACCATAAGCGATGCGGGTAACCTTTACCCCAAGGGGCTTAATCAATTCAGTCAAGTATAGGGCCGTCGCCCCTCCCTCCACATTGGGATTGGTGGCCATGATTACCTCTTTCACCTTGCCAGCCTCAAGCCTCTCCAAGAGTTCTTTGACCTTGATATCCTCCGGACCGATTCCTTCCAAGGGAGATAGGGTGCCATGAAGAACGTGGTATTTACCATGAAAATCTCCCGCCCCTTCGATGGCCATCAGATCATTGGGCTCCTCAACCACGCAGATGATCTCGTCACTTCTCCTGGAATCCCCACAGATTCGGCACGGGTCTTTGTCCGTCAGGTCAAAGCACACCGAGCATAGTTGAATCTTCTCCTTCACGTCGATGATCCCCCGAGCCAGCTCTTGGGCCTCTCTCTTGGGGATGCGAAGGATGTGAAAAGCCAACCGAGCTGCGGTTTTTCGCCCGATTCCCGGAAGTTTGGTCAGTTCGTTGATCAATCGCCCAATGGGTTCGGCGTGGATCGGCATCTCTTCTCATCCCCCATCCGTTCTCGTGATACCTCAGAACAACCCCGGAATACTCAGGCCTCCCGTCAGCCTCTTCATCTCCTCGGTAACCATCTCCTGAGATTTACTGATTCCCTCATTAACGGCTGCCAGGACTAAATCCTGAAGCATGTCGATATCGTCGGGATCGACCACCTCCCGTTCGATCTTGATGGAAATCACCTCCTGTTTCCCGTTCACCACCACGCTCACCATCCCTCCCCCGGAAGAGGCCTCGATGGTTTTCAGCGCCATTTCCTCTTGCATTTTCGCCAATTGGGCTTGAATCTTCTGTGCCTGTTTGAGCATTCCTCCAAGGCCTTTTGTCATAAACTTCCCCTCCATTCTTATCGGGGGATTAGGACTTAAACCCTCTCCCAGTCTTGATTTTCTCAATGGTTCCCTCAAAGATCTTAACCGCCTCCCGAATGACCGGATTCTCCATAGCCTCTTTCTTGAGGTGTCTTTCCTTATCGCTCGGCTCCTCAATTTTTCCCTTTTCAGCCCCGGTGTCACTTATCTCTCCCGAGTAATCCCTGAAGACTAAGCTCAGTTCCTTCTCAAAGAAACTGCGACAAACTTCCTCACACTGTTTTCTATTTTCCTCATCCGACATCTTCTCCAGATAGAAAGAGCCTTTCTCGAATCCGATTTCGATCTTCTCATCGTCCAAGCCAAGAAGCCGCCCATACCTGAGGAATGATCCTAAGATGGGGTTTTGTGCCTTAATATAATCGATCAACTTGGCCCAATTCTCCTCCAAATCGGCTTTCCGAGGATCTTCCCTTCCCATTTCCTTGGCGGAGTCAAGGTGAACCTCCTCCCCCTTTGTCACTGAGATAGGGGAAACGTCGCCTTGGGAATCCGAAACCTCCTCCCCCCCCAACTCACCAATTGTCATATCAGAGGGGTAACCCGTAAGGCTCGACTCCAACTTATCGAGCCTGTCCATGATGTCGTCCAATGGGACCAATGGCCGGAGGGTGGCCATTCTGACCAGGGCTAGCTCCATGATCACCTTTGGAAAGGGCGACCTGGAGATCTCTTCTTCAGATTTGAGGAGGATAGTGAACAATCGATGGATTTGTTCGAGGGAGAACTCCTCCGACTGTGTTACCAAATCCTCGATCTCCTTCTCCTGCAGGTCCGTCAACTGCTTTGGGTCTCCCCCAATTTTGACCACCATGAGGTTTCTGAGATGTTCCAGAAGTTCTCGGCAAAACCGGCGAATATCGTGACCAAAGGTATAGATGTTATCGATCATATCAAGACATTTTCGGGTATCACCTCCGGCAATTGCGGCGGAGATTTCGAACAATATGGCGCTATCTACAACGCCCAACACCTCCTTTACATCCTCATCTTTTATCTCCCTTCCTGCGAAGGAGATGGTCTGATCCAAAAGGCTTTGGGCATCCCTCAAACTCCCCTTAGACTCCCTGGCCATGAGCAAGAGTCCCTTATCGCTTACGTTCACCCCCTCCTGAGAGACTATCTCCTTTAACCTTTGAAAAATCTCCTTTATCGGGATCCTCTTGAAGTCAAACCTTTGACAACGGGAGAGTATAGTCAGCGGAATCTTATGGGGTTCCGTAGTGGCGAGGATGAAAATGACACGGGGCGGGGGTTCCTCCAGGGTCTTTAGGAGGGCATTGAATGCTTCAGGGGTCAACATATGAACTTCATCGATGATGAATATCTTAAAAGCGCTCTTAGCCGGGGCATACTTCACGTTCTCCCGGAGTTCCCTGATTTCATTAATTCCCCTGTTAGAAGCTCCATCTATCTCGAGTACATCCATCGAGGTCCCCGATGAGATTTCCTTACAGTTTTCACACCGATTACAGGGAACGGGCTTGGACCCCTCTTGACAGTTGAGGGCCTTGGCGAGGATGCGAGCCATCGAGGTCTTCCCAACTCCTCTCGCACCGGCAAACAGCAAGGCATGGGCAATTCGATCGCTGGTGATGGCATTCTGGAGCGTCTTCGTGATGTGACGCTGTCCAATCACCTCCTCAAAACTTTGAGGTCTCCACTTTCGAGCCAAAACCAGATAGGACATCAGCGTATCCTCGACCTTCACCGGGAGTATTCACCCTTCCGGCATTCTTCAGGGACTTATGAGATTTCTGAAAAAGGAGCTCTGCGCTGCTCAAAACATTTTTTCGACCATTCTAAGGTTCACTTCCCTCCAGCTAGAATACTGGAATATCCGAACTGGGTGATTGGAAGATTGGAATAATGGAATATTGGTTATCAATACGAAAAAGCTTATTAACTCTTTTTCTTCTTCTAAATCCATCATTCCAGTATTCCACTATTCCAACATTCCATGTGGTCTCTTTCCAACATTCCATCACTCCATGTGGATAGCAAAATCGATCGTGACAAACAGAATCTATGATTTCAATATATTGTAGAAATTCCGAGGAGTTTAGTTCGCGCTCAGAGCTTCTTTTTCCAGTCTCTCAGGGATCTCTTGATTTTGGGTTGATAAGAAGTTGATAGCCAGGCACCCCTGCGGCACACAAATGATTACTACCGCTGCTTCCTCCCGGACCTGACGGGGTTTGTAACCCTTTGTTGCACAGGACCCGGCTATCAACTCAATGAGATATTCAATTCTCTCTACAGATCGCCTTGCTCAGAGTAAGAATTATGGCGGAGAGAGAGGGATTCGAACCCTCGGTACACCTTTTGGGCGCACACACGATTTCCAGTCGTGCCCCTTAAGCCAGCTCGGGCATCTCTCCCTGAATTCGGGAAATAGAGTGCGGACATAAGCCCGATATCTCCCACCCGACTCCGCTTATATAGCGTCTCCCTCTTCACCTCCAAAATGGCGGAGAGGGTGGGATTCGAACCCACGGTCCCGGTTTCCCAGGACAGCCGATTTCGAGTCGGCCCCGTTATGACCACTTCGGTACCTCTCCAAATTCCCTCCCGGACCCTATCAGCGCTTCTCCCTGAAAAAATTTTGGAGTATTTCCGAACACCTCTGTTCCAGAACCCCTCTCGTTACCTCTATATGGTGATTTAAATGATGGGGGTCGTTCAAGAGGCAAAATCTTGAGCCCACAGCCCCCGTCTTATCCTCAGGAGCGCCGTAGACCAGCCTCCCAATCCTCCCCTGGGTAATCGCACCCACACACATAGGACAGGGTTCAACGGTTACATAAAGGGTAGTTTTGGGAAGCCGATAATTCCCCAATACCTGACCTCCTTTTCGGATAACCAGGATTTCCGCATGGGCGGTGGGATCATTGAGTTGGATACAGCGGTTATGATCCCGCGCGATGATATCCCCTCCCTTTGTCAGGACGGCGCCAATGGGAACTTCACCTTCCAATGCCCCCGTATTTGCCTCCTCTAAGGCAATTTCCATACATTTTTCATCGATGAGTACGTGTTTAACGATTTTTTCTATCGATAGCAATTCAGGCCTTACCATGCTTATTGCCTTCTGCGGTGAGAAGCCGCTATAATCATGCCCCCCCACTCACAAAAGCCCTGGAGTCAATATGAAAGATCGGAATGGCTGAGCGACGATTTCTTCTCCTTATCGACCTCCAATGCGATTATAGCATAGGGCCTGAAAGATTCAAGGACAAGTTCGCCCAAAAGTCATGTTTAGCCGACCCCATATATTCCTTATGGGTCATGATAACCGCTCAATAGATGTATCCAATATCAAATCCTCTATAATCACCCCGCGTACTCATTCCTCGATCCCAAAATAGCCCTTATCGTTGGAACCACATCCCCTTTTTATCCTTCCATACCTTTTGTTCCAACTTCGATTCTCCACAGCATAGGATATTCCAGCCGATCTTCTCCCTTGGCCGGGAAAGGGGCAAGGGATGGAACCGATAGGGTAGTGAAGGTATTCTTCAGATCCGAGGGATGTAAAATGGGTACAATATGCTCGGAAGATAAAAAAAACAGTCAGATCGATCAACCTAACTACGTGAGATCATTGGCGCGCCCAGGGTGATTCGAACACCCGACCTACGGATTCGTAGTCCGTCGCTCTATCCAGCTGAGCTATGGGCGCTTATTTTATGTAGGTAATTATAAAGGTTACAACAGTAATGGTTGCCACGATGGCTCCATGAAAAGCCAAAATTGTCCTTGAAAAGACGACACGGAGCCATGAAACCACTTGATCTCTTACGGATCTTGTGTCCATAGAAAAATCTATGTCGGAGTCATTCATTGCCCTTACTCTGTCATATAATGCTCTGAACAGTCTTTCCTGCCATAGGTAATATCCATCCAGTCCCCAAAAGGCAATTGCGGGTAAGTATGCTAAATAAATAAAATAGGCTTTGGAATCCTTAGCAGCCAAAGCGAACAAAGCGGATACTAAGATAACACTCCATCCTTTCAATAAGAACGAGCAATGTGCCAGTCGGTTGACCACACCTTGGATCATTTCCAAATGATTGATTTTATTATCCATGTGTCTATTCCTATGGCCCTGGGTTTGGTGCCTCGGCCTCCTTTGGAATGAAAATCAATCAGTGGGTCAACAATAATGGCGGAGAGAGAGGGATTCGAACCCTCGATCCCGGTTTCCCGAGATACTCGCTTAGCAGGCGAGCGCCTTCAGCCAACTCGGCCATCTCTCCTGGACTTCATCGTTTATGGGGATTTCGTCTGAATTCTATATTAGATGAGAATATCGCACTTTTCAAGCATTGGGGATGAAAAAAAGATCATCCCGTTGACTCGGGACTTCGGTTTTGGCGGAGGGAGAGGGATTCGAACCCCCGTCTCCTTTCGGAGAAGCGGTTTTCAAGACCGCCGCCTTCATCCACTCGGCCATCCCTCCTAGCTCTTCCCTATCCTCTCAATCCCCACCATAAAGCCCTTCAGGGCATCGGGGATAAGAACCGTCCCATCGGCCTGCTGAAAGTTTTCGATAATGGCGATGATCGTCCGTCCTATGGCGTAGGCAGTCCCATTTAAGGTATGGACGAACCTGAGCTTTGTCCCACCGGATCCTTGATCGCGGGCACGGTATCGGACGTTCAGTCTCCTTGCTTGAAAATCCGTACAGTTGGAACAGGAATGGGTTTCCCGATATTCTCCCATACCGGGCATCCAGCATTCGATATCCCGCTTATCGGCCGCTGGGTCCCCCAGGTCGCCGCTACACATTTGGACGACCCGGTAAGGAATACCCAGCATCCGGACCAATTTCTCCTCCATTTCCAGGAAGAAATCATGTTCATCCCGGGATTTCTCCGGCTCACAAAAGGAAAACATCTCAACCTTATCGAATTGATGAACCCTTAAGATTCCCTTTGTATCCTTGCCGTAGGAACCCGCCTCTCTCCTGAAACAGGTGGAAAAACCCACATACCGCCTTGGTAAATCATTCTGAACCAAAATCTCATCCATATGCATCGCCCCAAGAGATTGCTCAGATGTCCCAACGAGGTACAGATTGTCTTTCTCGACCTGGTATACCTCATTACCCCCCCTCGTTAAATATCCCATGCCATCCATCGCTTTATAATTGAGCATCACGGGGGGAATAACCGGAATAAATCCCTCCTTTGTAAGGGTATCTATGGCCAATCGAACTAATGCGAACTCCAAGAGAACTGAATTCCCCTTTAGATAGCCAAACCTCGACCCGGAAACCTTTGCCGCCCTTTTCGTGTCGATGATATCCAATCCTTCCGCGATTTTCATATAATCCATGGCGGTAAAATCGAATGTCGACCTTTGGCCAACCTCCCGAATAACCACATTTTCCGTTTCATCTCTCCCCTCGGGAACTTCGGGAAGCGGAAGATTCGGAATCATCCGCATAAGGGTGTTGAACTCATCTTCAATCAATCTCAATTCCTTCTCGGAATCCCTCAATTGCGTCTTTAGGTTTCTCACTCTATCGATCCCTACGCGCTGGCCCTTTTCTCCCTCTTTCTCATGGATCTCCCTGCTCATCCTCTTTTGTTGGGACCTGAATCCCTCTACCTCCATGAGGACCTTCCGGCGCTTTTCATCGACCTCCAACAGACGATCGAGATCGAAATCCACCCCCTTCTTCCGGCAACCTTCCCTCACCTTATCGGGATCTTCCCGGATAGACTTAATGTCTAACATAAGCACTTATCCTAATACCCTTTGAAAAAAGTTAAAAAATACTATCACTTAAGGCCTTTCTCGTCAATATCCTTACTGTTGAAGCTTGCTGAGTTTCTGGGAATATGGGCCATGCTACCCTCCATTTCTCAACCTTCCTCCCATCCTCCCAATGCGGGCCGGGAAATCCCTCTGGGTATTTCAGAATCGGCTAATATTTGATGGTCTCGTAAAAAGTCATAAATCAGGCGGCACAGTAAAAAGCTCCAGATGCAAGGCGCGCGAATCTTTAGGAATGCGGCGTACTTACCAGTACGCCGCAGATGGACTTTTTACGAAGCCGTCAATGTATCAATTGGGCTTTCTCAAAGGACCTTTTTAAATACTTTCCCGTGTATGAGGTCGGGATGTCGATTATTTCCTCAGGTGTCCCTTGCCCGATCACCTCTCCTCCTTGCTCACCACCCTCAGGGCCAAGATCGATGATATAGTCGGCCGATTTGATCACCTCCATGTTATGTTCGATGACAATGACCGTATTTCCGGAATCGGCCAAACGATTGAGAACATCCAAGAGCTTCTGTATGTCGGCAAAATGGAGGCCCGTCGTTGGTTCATCCAAAAAATAAACGGTTTTACCGGTGCTCTTCTTACTCAACTCCTTTGTCAACTTAATCCTCTGCGCCTCTCCTCCGGAAAGGGTCGTGGCAGACTGTCCGAGCTTTATGTATCCAAGCCCCACATCACAGAGGGTTTGGAGCTTCCTCTTAATCGTCGGTATGTTCTCGAAAAACTCGTAGGCTTGATCGACGGTCATGTCCAGGACATCTGCGATAGTCTCCCCCCTATATTGGATTTCCAGAGTCTCCCTATTATATCGCTTCCCCCCGCAAACCTCGCAGGTTACGTAAACATCTGGAAGAAAATGCATCTCGATTTTGATAATCCCGTCGCCCTTGCACGACTCGCACCTGCCTCCCGCCACATTAAAACTGAACCGGCCCGGTTTGTACCCCCTCATTCTCGATGCGGGTAGTTGGGTAAAGAGTTCTCGAATGAAGGTGAATACACCGGTGTACGTGGCCGGATTGGATCGCGGAGTCCTCCAAATGGGCATCTGGTCGATGTTGATCACTTTATCCACATATTCCAATCCATCTATCCCTTCCAATGGGCCGGCCTTTTCCCTTGAATGATAAAGCCTCTGAGCCAAGGCCCTATACAAGGTATCGATTATGAGGGTGCTTTTCCCCGACCCGGAAACCCCCGTTACACTGGTAAACAATCCAATGGGAATCCTTACCTCGATATTCTTCAGGTTATTCGCCCTTGCCCCTTTAATCACAAGGAACTTTCCCCCAGCATTTCGGCGCGTTTTGGGAATGGGAATTGAAAGGTTCCCGGATAGATATCTCCCCGTTATCGACTCCCGAGACTCCAATATCTCCCGTGGTGCCCCGGAAAAGATTACCTCCCCCCCATGGGTACCGGCCCCTGGACCCATGTCGATAACATAATCTGCTTGTCGGATTGTCTCTTCATCGTGCTCAACCACGATAACCGTATTTCCCTTGTCTCGCAGTCCCTTGAGGGTGTTTAACAGTCGAATATTATCCCTTTGATGCAAGCCAATACTGGGTTCATCCAAGATGTATAGCACTCCCACCAAACTGGACCCAATCTGCGTGGCCAACCGAATCCTCTGGGCCTCACCCCCCGATAGGGTTGCCACCGTCCGGTCGAGGGAGAGGTAATCCAACCCCACATCGACCATAAACCTTAACCTTTCGGTAATTTCCTTGAAAATACCCCTGGCAATTTGCATATCTCTTGTGTTCAATGTAATGCTTTCAAAGTACTGGAGGAGATCTTTAACGGAAAGTTTGACGATATCAGACAACGACATTCCACCGACCTTAATAAAGAGGGCTTCCTTACGCAGTCTCGCCCCCCCACACGTTGGGCAGGGAAAAAAACTCATATATCTCTCCATCTCCTCCCGAAATTCTTCCCGTTGGACCTCTTGGTACTTCCTCTCCAATTCGGGAATCACCCCCTCTACCCCATCCTCCCCATGGAGAAAACTCCTCTGGATTTCTTTCGGTAGGTCTCTAAAAGGAATACGCAAATCGACCCCCTTAACCCTGACCGTGTGATGAAAAGATGCGGGGATCTTCTTTCTCCACGGCAAGATCGCTCCTTCCAGGACCGATACATTTTTGTCGGGGACGATGAGGTCTGGGTCGAAATGCATCTTCATCCCCAATCCGCCACAGGCTGGACATGCTCCATATGGGCTATTGAAGGAAAACATCCTGGGAGTGATCTCGGGATAGCTGGTTCCACAATCGATGCAGGCAAACCGTTGACTGAAGACGACTTCTTCCGAATCCCCAATGATTACCTTGACAATTCCATCCGCTAGGGGGACGGCCAACTCCAGTGAGTCCGTTAGCCTCGATTGAATCCCTCCCTTTATGATCATCCTGTCGATGACTACATCGATATCATGTTTTTTGTTCCTGTCCAAGTGAATCTCCGCGCTGAGATCCCGCATTTGGCCATCGATCCTGACCCGGACGAATCCATCCCTCCGAAGATTCTCCAATTCTCTCCGATACTCCCCCTTCTTCCCCCTCACAACGGGGGCCAAAAGGACCACTCGTTCCCCATGGGAAAGGGCCAAGATCTGGTCCGCAATCTGTTGAATCGTCTGCGAGGAAATCTCCCTGCCACATTGGTAGCAGAAGGGTTTTCCAACATGGGTGAACAGGAGCCGAAGGTAATCATAGATCTCCGTCACCGTTCCCACTGTGCTCCGCGGGTTCTTGATAACAGTCCTCTGATCGATGGAAATGGCCGGCGATAATCCTTCTATGAACTCAACATCGGGTTTTTCCATCTGCTCTAAAAATTGACGGGCATAAGCCGAAAGGGATTCAACGTACCTCCGCTGCCCCTCCGCATAGATGGTATCGAAGGCCAAGGACGACTTCCCCGATCCACTCAAGCCAGTAATTACGATAAATCGATCCCTGGGAATCTCCACATCGATGTTTTTTAGGTTATGCGCCTTTGCCCCCCTGATGATGATTTCTCCAGCTCCCATATCAGCCCAAGCCTCACGCATAGAGTATGCCTAACTATTTAATAGTCATAACAAAAAAAGTTTTTTGAGTAAAGGAGATAAAAACCTTGACAAAAAAGGACCAGTAGGTATAATTCTGGAGTTTATTTTACTAAACTATATTCTTCTTATACTACTCCTCAAAAGGTACAAATATGAAGATCGGGGAACGCATTAGAAACCTCAGACAATTGAGCTCCTTGACCCAAGAAGAATTGGCTGAAAGGGCGGGCTTAACCAAGGGTTTCATCTCTCAAGTCGAGCGCGATAGGACGTCGATCTCCCTTGACAGCCTCGTACAGATTCTAGATGCCCTTGATGAAAATATTCCCGACTTCTTCACCGACATCGAGGAAAAGGATATCGTTTACCGAAAGGAGGATAGGGTTGAGATAGAAAAAAAGGAACTGAGCAAATTCGAGTTGCTCATTCCCGGCTCAACGAACAAGAGAATGGAAGCCGCCATGGTGAGATTGAAACCGGGCGAAGGGACCGAGATCGAAGAACCCCATGAAGGGGATGAGATGGGGTTCGTCCTGGGGGGCAGGATAGAAATCCAACTAGGGATGAAGACCTACAAGGCAAAAAAGGGCGAATGCTTCTATTTCGCTGCGGAGAGAGACCATGCCCTAACCAATATTGGTAGCCGGGATGCTGTCGTACTATGGATCACCTCTCCACCATATTTTTAGATTTTATGCAGAACTCAAGGGGAAAGGAGGGTAGACCAATGAAATCTCTGGGGCGTCATCTTTTAACGGAATTTTGTGGGTGTGATCGCGAAATCCTCAATGATTCGAACCGGATCAAGAACATTATGGAAGAAGCGGCCATCACCAGCGGAGCATCCATCGTACAGAGCGTATTCCACCTCTTTAACCCCCACGGAATAAGTGGCGTTGTCGTGATCGCGGAATCCCATCTGGCCATCCATACGTGGCCCGAGTATGGTTATTCCGCCGTGGACATTTTCACCTGTGGGGAAGAAGTGGATCCCTGGAGAGCCCATCATTATCTCAAGGAGAAACTCAGGGCAGGTTCTGCCTCCACCGTGGAGATATTTCGAGGAAAGATTGAATCGGATGGTGAGGGGTTACGGCACAAGCCTTCGGAACCGCAGGAAAAAGAATATTCACCGGAGCTAAATCCTTCGATTAATAAGTTCGATGACGAACTTATTCAGACTTCGGCTGAGCGGCTCGACATGAGCCTTCGACCCGAGCTCACGCCGAGGGGCTCGTAGACATGTCTCAATCGAAGCCCTCAGGACTTAGTGCTGCCCTCGGCCATGAGCAGTTCGACCTTGAGACATGTCGACGAGCTCATGTCGAGTCGCTCACTGCCAAAAGGCTCGGGCCGAATGGAGTGAGCAATATTTTTGAAATAAGTCGCCAAAATACGTCACCGTAATTGCGAATCGAAGCACTAAGCCGTGATTTACAGAATTCCCAAAACCTATTTTCTCGTTAGTGGTTCCTCAGAGGGGTATACCCCTCTGAATGCCCTTGATGGAGCCTTACTCAACTCTGGTATTGGAAATACGAACCTAGCCAAGGTCTCAAGTATTATCCCCCCTCATAGCAAGGAGATCCAACCCATCACATTCCCTCAAGGAGCTATAGTGCCCACAGCCTATGCCTCTATCAGTAGTGATATACCTGGGGAGATCATATCTGCTGCTGTGGCCGTTGCTCTCCCAAAAGACGACGACCAACCGGGGGTGATCATGGAATACTCGGCCCGGGGACATAGGGAGGAGATAGAACTGATCGCCAAAAATATGGCTCACGAGGGAATGAAGATGCGCCAACAGGAAACGAAGGAAATAAAGGTTATCTCCGCCGAATATAAGGTTAGGAAAATTGGAGCGGCCTTCGCCGCCGTAATCTTATGGCAATAGAAATGGATTTTTGGTTTACGGAGACGGTCAACGACACTGTCGGCAATACGATAAAGGTAAAGAAGAGGATATTCAGCGGTCACAGTGACTTCCAAAAGATCGAAATCCTCGATGCTTACCACTACGGGCGAACCCTTATCCTGGAGGGTTCTGTTCAGCTTACGGAAAAGGATGAATTCACGTATCATGAGATGATCTCCCACGTTCCCCTTTTCACCCATCCTCATCCGGAGCATGTCCTCGTCATTGGCGGTGGCGACGGGGGAACCATCCGAGAAGTGATGAAACATCCCACCGTTCTCCGGGCCAAGCTGGTGGAGATCGATCCATTGGTAATTGAAAAGAGCAGGCAATTCCTCCCCTTCGTGAGCTGTGAAATGGATAATCCCAGGGTGGAAGTCATCATTCAAGATGGTATTCAATATGTCAAACCGCATGTGGGGGTCTTCGATGTCATCCTGATCGATTCGACTGACCCCGTCGGACCGGGTGTGGTCCTATACCAGAAAAAGTTTTTCGAAGATGTCCATAAAGCCTTAAAGGATGACGGGATTATGGTTGCCCAATCGGAATCCCCATTCTTCGACCAGCACATCGTTAGAGAACTATACGCGGCTCTCAAACCCCTCTTCCCCATTCGGAGGATGTACCTGGCTCCGGTCCCATCCTATCCCAGTGGCTTCTGGAGTTTTGCATTCTGTTCCAAAAGGTATGATCCGATTATGGATAATCGGTGTGAGGACCTCCGGCGCCTCAATCTCAGTACGCGGTATTACAACGAAGCCATCCACCAAGCTGCCTTTGCCATTCCCAATTTTGTCCAAGAATTGATCGCATGACGGATTTCCTCCAAAACCGGTTCTTATCCGCAGACCTCTCGTACGACGAATGCGAAATATGCATCGTTGGCCTTCCCTATGATG
>Ga0209635_10001146_pt1 | contig 19535 bp, 21 predicted proteins | sample DeeMarSWOR230_32_FD_187463 | JGI IMG/M metagenome (GOLD analysis project Ga0209635, IMG submission 187463) | Marine sediment microbial communities from White Oak River estuary, North Carolina - WOR-2-30_32 (SPAdes) (version 2) | ecosystem: Environmental > Aquatic > Marine > Intertidal zone >...
CGTCGGCATTGTCCAGGCTATCTCTTACTTCTTTGTAGATGCCCTTATCTGTACGCTGTATCCTTGGATTCGGCGCTTTGGAAATACCCGGGGGAACATCTATTGCATGACTTAAAAGTATATCATGCTCAATGTTCAATGGGTCGCCGTCCGTACTTTTGTTTAATGGGTCTGGATAGTGGCGAGAGTATTCAGCTCTTATGGTTGCTTTCGCTAAATTTTTAGTATTTTTCATTTTTTTCTCCTAGTTTTCGTTTGTTCCAAACCTTAAACCTAGTTTCCCCGTCCGGGGCATAAAATAAAAAACCCACCTTCAAAAACGAAGAGTGGGTTCAACAAATCCCATACATATCCATCACCTCCTTCTCAGGTCGTCCAACCTATAAGGACAATGGCGAGTCCACGCCTTTAATATAAACTATATATCAGTGGTTCTTTTTTGTCAAGTGCCGATAAGACTTACCTAGATAATATTAGCTGTAACCATTTAGTAGGTCAATCACCAGTAAAAAAGTTCTGCGTATTGATAAATTTGGCTCCCCGAGCTGGACTCGAACCAACAACCTAGCGGTTAACAGCCGCCCGCTCTACCATTGAGCTATCGGGGAACATACCCAGAAGCCAACCTCATTATCGTCATTCCGACGAACAAAGTCAAGCTGGTCACTCCTGATTGCCGAACGACCATACGGCGAGCAGTATCATGGCTGCCCCGAATCCGGCCAGAATGAGGATTTCATTCCAGAGCGTAAGCGTGTGCCCGAACAGGGTGATAATGTAGGTAGCATCCGGCTCCATGCCGAGCACCACCTGACGGATGGGAGCGATGCCGTAGGTAGCCGGGTTGACCTTCACCAGCACGTTCATCCATTGCGGCAGACCCTGCAACGGGAAGAACGCCCCGGAAAGAAATACCATGGGGAACATAAGCATCTGCATTGTGGCCTGAAACGCCTCCATGGAACGGATTCTGGTGGCTAGCAGGACGCCGAATGAGCCCAGAGAGACGGCCAGCAGGAACATGAGCGGCAGCAATGCCAGCACCGTCCCGATGGAAAGGGAAACGCCGATAAGCGGGGCAAACGCTAGTATCAGCACTCCCTGAAGCGAGGCAATAGTGGCCGCTCCTAGTGCCTTGCCGGTGGCGACGGCGGCGCGGCTGATGGGTGCCACCAGCACTTCCTTGAGGAAGCCAAACTCACGGTCCCAGACCACGGAAACCCCGGACATGAACGAGCTCATCAGCACCGTCATACCGATGATGCCGGGATAGATGAACTGGGTAAAGTCGAAGCCCGCGCCGAGGACACCCATTCTGGCGCTGAGCCCGCTGCCGAAAACGAAGAGGAACAGGAGCGGAAAGGTGATTGACCCGAGCAAACGCATCTTGTCGTGCCAGAAACGCAATAAATCACGATACCAGATAGTGTAGATACCACGCAGCTGATTCATATCATCCTCCTAGCGCCGCGAACGGCGGCCATGCTGGCGAACCATCGCCTTGAAGGTATCGCTGACGTCTTCCTCCCGTATCTCCCTTCCGGTGAGCTTGAGGAACACGTCATCGAGGCTGGGACGGCGCATGCTCACGCTGACTATCAGGGTGTTGAATTCCCGTAGGAAAACGGGAAGAAACTCCTCCCCATTGGCGACCTCGAAGCAGAGCCCGTCGCCATCACGCCTGGCTTCAATCTGGTAGCGGCGTCTGATTTCTTCCGCTGCCCGGTCATTATCGTCGCTCTTCAGCGAGACGATGTCCTTGCCCACCATTCTCTTCAGCCTGGCCGGCGTGTCCATGGCGATGAGCTCTCCGTAGTCGATAACGGCAATGCGGTCGGCTTTCTCCGCCTCATCCATGTAGTGTGTGGTGAGGAAAATGGTCGTTCCCTCCTCCCGTCGCAGCTCGAGGATATACTCCCACATGCGATTTCTGGTCTGCGGGTCGAGCCCGAGGGTCGGCTCATCAAGGAAGAGAACCCGGGGATGGTGCAGCAGTCCTCGCGCCAGCTCCAGGCGCCGTTTCATCCCCCCGGAAAAGGTCTGTACCTTGTGGTGGCGCTTGTCCCACAGTTCCATCATCTTGAGCAACTGCTCCATGCGCTGCTCGCGGACGGAGGCGGGGACGCCGTAAACGAGGGCGTGGAAACGCAGGTTCTGCAAAGCGCTGAGCCTTTCATCGAGGCTGGGGTCCTGAAAGACAAGGCCTATCTGCCGCCGTACTTGGCTCTGCTGGTGCACCACATCCAGGCCAGCAATGCTCGCCCGACCTGAGGTGGGGCGGGTCAGTGTGCAGAGGATATTGATGGTCGTGGTCTTCCCCGCCCCATTCGGCCCCAGAAAGCCGAATATCTCCCCCGATGTCACGTTGAAGCTGATATCGTTCACCGCTACCAGGTCGCCAAACTTCTTTATCAGGTTTTCTACCTCTATGATGTGTTCACTCATAACTCACCCGTAATAAATTAAGGTAATCAGGCCGTCATCAAGCAGTGTAAACGGCAACTCATCCTGGAGTAATGCCCGCTACTATTGTAACATTTCAGGTTTGTCGTTGTTTAGCGGAGCCAAATACGGTAATATGAGAAATATAAGTGTCTTTAAGGAGATTGCTTGATATATGAGAGTTAGGTATGGTTATCCAACTGACGGCCTCAACGCCATTTTAATACTGATTATCATCAATTTCGTCATTTTTTTTGCCACCTTAATTCGTTCCGAGCTTATTTACCTGCTTGGCCTTCAGCCAGCGGCACTCCTATCCAGGCCGTGGACGGTGGTGACGGCTATGTTCGTCCACGCCGGTTTCTGGCATATCTTCGCCAATATGATAACCTTATACTTCTTTGGCAGTTACTTTTCCCGGCTGGTGGGGCAAGGCAGGTTTCTTCTGGTCTACTTTGCCGGGGGTATATTGGGCAACCTTTTGTTCTGGGCGCTGGCCCATCCATTTGATGTGGCGGTGGGCGCCTCCGGGGCCGTGTTCGCCCTTGCCGGCGGGCTGGTGGTGATGCGGCCCAAGCTGCCGGTAATTATCTTCCCCATCCCCATACCGATGCCCCTCTGGGTGGCCGTGCTCGGTGGATTCGTCCTTCTCTCATTTCTGCCGTCGGTAGCCTGGCAGGCGCACTTGGGCGGGCTCATCGTGGGGCTGATTGCAGGCTTCATTTCCCGCAGGCGGGAAAGGTATCGCTTCTTTTAGTGCGCCCGCGGTGTCAGCTTGACTTTAATTGTGCCGTTATTTATAATAGCTTGCTGGTTGGCTTGTTGTTAACCAAGCTATCGCCTGAGTAGCTCAGTTGGTCAGAGCAGCTGTCTTGTAAACAGCAGGTCGTGGGTTCGAATCCCCCCTCAGGCTCCGGGAGTTGAGGTTGTGGAGGGGTGCCGGAGTGGTTAATCGGAGCAGTCTGTAAAACTGCCGCCCTAAGGGCTACACAGGTTCGAATCCTGTCCCCTCCACCAGCACCAAGGCTGCTCAAGGGACGTGCTGTGGGGAGCCGGCCGGTTGTTGACTTTTCCTAGTGTATACCCTAAAATTAGCTTTGTAATTATGCCCACATAGCTCAGTCGGTAGAGCACGTTCTTGGTAAGAACGGGGTCATCGGTTCGAATCCGATTGTGGGCTCGGTAGAAAACGGAGGTTGAAATGGCAAAACAGAAATTCGAGAGGACCAAGCCGCACGTAAACGTGGGGACCATCGGTCATGTTGACCACGGTAAAACAACGCTGACATCAGCCATTACGCTGGTCCTGGGCAAGGCATACGGTGCCACACAGTTCCGTGCCTTCGAGTCAATCGATAATGCTCCGGAGGAGAAGGCGCGTGGTCTGACCATAGCTATCGCTCATATTGAGTATGAGACGGATAAGCGGCATTACGCTCACATCGACTGCCCCGGTCACGCTGACTACATCAAGAACATGATAACCGGTGCGGCTCAGATGGACGGTGCCATTCTGGTGGTCAGTGCTCCCGACGGCCCTATGCCGCAGACCAGAGAGCATGTGCTGCTGGCGCGTCAGGTGATGGTGCCACGTATCGTAGTGGCTTTGAATAAAGTGGATGCCATGGAGGATGAGGAGCTCCTGGAGCTGGTGGAGATAGAGGTGAGGGAGTTGCTCAGCAACTACGAGTTTCCGGGAGATGAGATACCGGTGGTTCGGGTCAGCGCCCTTAAAGCGCTGGAATGTGGCTGTGGCAAGAAGGAATGTCAGTGGTGTGGCCCGATATTAAAATTGATGAGTGAAGTTGATGAATATATCCCGGTACCAGTACGACCCAAAGACAGGCCGTTCTTAATGGCGGTGGAAGATGTCTTCAGCATCAAGGGCCGCGGCACGGTGCCGACCGGCAGGGTGGAACGCGGCGTAATCAAACCGGGGGATGAGGTTGAAATCGTCGGACTGCACCACGAACCGAAAAAAGTGGTGGCGACCAGCTTGGAGATGTTCCACAAGACGCTGGATTATGCCGAGCCCGGCGATGCGGTGGGCATCCTGCTCCGTGGCATTGAGCGAGAAGACATCGAGCGCGGTCAGGTGCTGGCGGCACCCGGCTCGATTAAACCGCATACCTATGCTGAAGCCAATGTCTACGTGCTGACCAAAGAGGAAGGCGGCCGGCACACGCCGTTCTTTAATGGTTATAAACCGCAGTTCTACATCCAGACCACCGATGTTACCGGCTCCATCGAGCTCCCAGAGGGGGTGGAGATGGTGATGCCCGGCGACAATGTCACCATGAAGTTAAAGCTCATCTATCCGGTGGCGATGGAGCAGGGTCTGCGCTTTGCCATCCGGGAAGGAGGAAGGACGGTAGGGTCCGGTACCATCAGCAAAATCATAGAGTAGGGTTATGGCGAAAAAAGGTGAAGCAAGAGGTATAATCCATCTCGCCTGTACCGAGTGCAGGGAGAGAACATATACCACGACAAAAAACCGTAAGAATGACTCTCAGCGACTGGAATTGAACAAGTACTGTCCTCGTTGTCGTACGGTGCGACTTCATCGCGAGGTCAAGTAATACGGTATGTTGGAGAGGTAGGGATGCCTGCGGCGGCGCATCATTCGGCAACGGCCAAGCGTTCGCGATTAAGATTTATCGGCGAGACCATCACCGAGTTGAAGAAGGTCGTCTGGCTATCCAGACGAGAGGTGCTTTATCTATCAACTCTGGTGCTGATAATCTCAGTGATTGCCGGATTGATTCTGGGAGCAATCGATTACGGCTTTTCCGCCCTCGTCGGAGATGTTTTTTTGGGCCGCTAGCCGAAAATCTGCGTCGATGACCATATAGGGAGTCGCATCATGTGTGAAAAAAATATGACCGGTGAGGTAATTCGTGGCGGATAACGGGACAAACTGGTACGTTATTCACACCTACTCGGGGTATGAGGAAAGGGTAAAGAAAAACCTCGAGCAGCGTATCAGGTTCATGGATTCCGGCAGTGAAGTCCTTCAGGTGGTGATACCAACCGAGGATGAAATTGAGGTAAAAAACGGCCAGAGGCGCACCGTGACCAAGAAAATACTGCCTGGCTATGTTCTGGTGCAGATGAAAATGACCGACCAGAGCTGGGGTGTGGTGCGCAACACGCCCGGTGTTACCGGCTTTGTGGGGAGCGGGGGCAAACCAACCCCACTCCAGGAGCACGAGGTTGGCCAGATTTTAAAACAGATGGAAGCTGAAGTGCCCAAGGTTAAGGTAGGCTTTCGCCGCGGACAGAGCGTCAGGGTCACCGATGGCCCGTTTATCGATTTCGTCGGTGTGGTGGATGAAATAAATACCGAAAAGGGCAAGGTCAAGGTGCTGCTGTCCCTTTTTGGCCAGGAAACACCGGTGGAACTCGACTTTTTACAGGTGGAAAAACTTTAGCTAGCTTAAGGAGATGACATGGCGAAAAAGGTCAGGGCGATAATCAAGTTGCAGATTCCCGCTGGCCAGGCGAATCCGGCGCCGCCGGTAGGCCCGGCACTGGGCCAGCACGGCATCAACATCATGCAATTCTGCAAGGAATATAACGACCGCACGTCGTCGCAGGCCGGCTCCATTGTTCCGGTGGAAATCACCGTCTTTGAGGACCGGTCATTCATCTTCATCACCAAGACGCCCCCGGCCTCCGACCTGCTGAAGAAAGCGCTCGGTATCGAGAAGGGGAGCGGCAGCACCGGTCATGAAGAAGCGGGCACCCTTTCCCGCGACAAGCTGCGTGAAATAGCTCAGGCTAAAGCCAAAGACCTGAGCGCTAACAGCATTGAAGAGGCGGAAAAAATCATTGCCGGTACCGCCAGAAGTATGGGAATCAGTGTGGAAGGGTAAGATGTCTAAACACGGTAAGAAATACAATGAAGCAGTACAGCTGGTAGACAGGACACAAACGTATGCCCCTGAGGAGGCAATCGAGCTGGCGAAAAAGACGGCAAAAGCCAACTTTGACGAGACTGTGGAGCTGCACCTCCGCATGGGTGTTGATCCGCGCAATTCTTCACAGCAGGTACGCGGTGTGGCGCTGCTTCCTTACGGATTGGGCAAAAAGGTAAGGGTTCTCGTCTTTGCCCAGGGGGAAGCGGTCAAAGCGGCTGAGTCCGCCGGCGCTGATTATGTCGGCGGTGATGAAATGGTGAAGAAAGTCGAGGACGGCTGGCTGGAATTCGATACCGCCATTGCCACGCCGGATATGATGAGCAAGGTAGGCAAGCTGGGCAAGATTCTGGGACGGAGAGGACTGATGCCCAATCCCAAATCGGGGACCGTCGTCCCAGCCGAGGACCTCCCCCGCGTCATCGAAGATTCCAGAAAAGGCCGCGTTGAATTCAAGCTGGACCGCACTGCTATCATCCATGTGCCGCTGGGCAAGGTCAGCTTTGATGATGAGCAGCTGATGGGCAATCTGACGGCGCTCGTCGAGGCGGTGGTGAAGGCAAAACCCAGTGGTGCCAAGGGGCAATACGTCAGAACGGCCGTGCTGACCACGACCATGGGGCCGGGGATAAAGCTTGACCTCAGACCAACCCTGGCGCTCACCAGCAGTTAAGAATGGTTTACTTTTTCGGTTAAACCAGCTAGAATAGATAAGACAATAGAATAGTGTGTCCTGAGACAGCGGGTGCCGGAAACGGCTTAATGGCTGAGCCTGCCGAGGATGATAGAGAATCTGGATAAACTGGATTTCCATATCCCTGTGCGGTAGGTGCAGGGATTTATTTTTGGCTGGCTCAGGATGTTCAGGAGGTATAGAAGAATGCCGCGAGAAGAAAAGGTACAGGTTGTTGACGAACTGAGCCGGGTGTTTTCCGAATGCAGTATCGGTATCCTGACCGACTACCGAGGATTGACCACTGCGGAAATGACCGAACTGCGACGCAACTTGAGGAATGCCGAGATCAGGTACCGTGTGGTGAAAAACACGCTGGCGCGATTTGCCGCGGAAAAGGCGGGTAAAAAAGAGCTGGTCAGCTTTTTCGAAGGGCCAGTGGCGATTGCCTTCGGCTACGGAGACATCGTTTCGCCGGCGAAAGTTCTGGCCGATTATATTCGAGCGCAGAAAAATGCGCTGACCATTAAAGGGGGCTTTGCTGGCGACCGGATTTTTACTCAGGCAGATATCGAAGGCCTGGCCTCATTGCCGTCCGCTGAAGTATTGCTGGCTAAAATTGTGGCCGGGATACAGAGCCCCATTTACCGTTTGGTCAACTGTCTGGCGAACCCCATGAGAGGACTTGTGGGGGTACTGCAGGAGAGAGCGAAACAACTGGAGGGAGCATAATATGGCAAAAGAGAAAGAGGCAGAAGTAACACAGGAAACCACCGAAGCTGAAGTGGAAGCCGCAGAGCAACCCGCTGCGGAAAAGGAAACGGAAGCCGCAGCAGGGGTAGCCGAGGCTCCGGCGGAAAAAGAGGCGAGGGTAGCAGAGGAGAAAGCTGAGGCCGTGGCTAAGGCAAAGGAAGAGCCGCCAGCCGCAAAAGCAGAGGAAAAGCCCAAGGCGGAGAAGAAGGAGACCACAGAAGCACCGGCACCGCCTGCCAAAGAGAAGGTCAAGGTATCTCCGGCGATTCAGGAGATAATGAACTCGATCAAGAAGATGACTGTACTTGAGCTGTCGGACTTGGTCAAGGCGCTGGAGGCTGAGTTTGGCGTTACAGCGGCCGCGCCCGTGATGGCCGCGGCACCGGGAGCGGGCGGAGGCGCGCCGGCGGAAGCCGCCGCACCCGCTGAAGAGCAGACTGAGTTCAGCGTCATTCTCACTGAGGTAGGCGCCAACAAGATCGCCGTCATCAAAGCGGTGCGCGAGGTGACCACGCTGGGTTTGAAGGAATCCAAAGACTTGGTGGAGAGCACACCCAAACCGGTACGAGAAGGCGTCAATAAAGAAGAAGCGGCGACAATCAAAGAAAAACTTGAAGCCGCCGGGGCCAAAGCGGATATCAAGTAATCCGGCCCCCAGCCACCTGTTGAAAAAGAGGCCAGAATAACCTATAGTTAGCACTAATAAAGCTCCGGTTTACGGAGGGTGGTGGGGCATGTTAGTACGGGACTGCTTAATATTGATTGGCGTTGGTGGCCTGATGCTGGTCATTGGCATACTGGTATATACCTGGGGCAAGCGGGAGGAAGAAAGCTATTATCGTGAAATAGCCAAGCGGCCTGGAGATGCCCGCGAATTCATGGAACGCTGGCCACCACGCCAGCAGCCCGGCGCACTGAAGCTGGGAGGCGTTATTGCCATCGCCCTCGGTGGGGTTTTGCTGGCGACGGGTGGAGTCTTCTGTCTTTTAGCCTTGTAGTGTGAAAACCTGCCCCTCCCCTGGCGTCTTACTCGGAGGGTGGTGGCAAGCTCAATTCCTGCAGGTCGGCCTCAATTCTGAGGGCATTGGCTTGAAGCCGATTTGACGGTATCACCCGGCCGTCCTGATACACAAACCAGCCTGCCTGCTGCCAGTAAGGTTTCTCCTTCCAGCCCTCAACCCCGCTCATATCCACCTTGACGTACCAGATGCTGCTGCCGTCTTTGAAGAGCTCTGATTGGGCACTCCAGTTATCGCTGATGGCGGAGAACTCGGCAAGGTAGGTTTTGGCTTCGTGGCTCTGGGCTAGGCTCAGCAGGTGCTCGTATACGGCGAGCACCGCCCTGTCCGCTGAGTTGATGAAAGTGGTTGACGCCGGCTTTTCTGGCTCTTGCTGCGGCTCAGGAGTGGGAAAAGTGCCATAATCTTGACAGCCGGTAACGGTGATACCCATTGCTAAAAGCATTCCCATTGCTATAGATGATATATAATTTCTCCCTATCCAGCGCCTCATTTTCTCCTCCCCGATAAGCGGCTTATATCTCCGTCCTTCTCGGCCGGTATTGAATGGCCTCCGCTACATGGTGGACTTTAATTATAACAGAATTCTCCAGGTCGGCGATAGTCCGGGCCAGTTTGAGGACGCGGTGAAATGCCCGCGCCGAAAGGTAAAGCTGTTTCATGGCTGCCTTCAAAAGGCCTTGGGCGGCCTCTTCCACCTGGCAGAATCTCCGGATCTCCGCTGGCGTCATATCGGCGTTGCAGGTAAGACGCGTTCCTTGAAAGCGCTCCAGCTGAAGGGAACGGGCCGCAATAATCCTGGACTGAACGGTTGCTGATGGTTCTCCAAGCCGGTCATCGGTCAGTTTCTCATAATCAATGTGTGGCACCTCGATGAAGATGTCTACCCGGTCGATGAAAGGGCCGCTGATGCGCCGCTGGTAGCGTGATACCAGACCCGGGGAACAGATGCATTTCCGGAAGGGGTCCCCGTAGTAACCGCAGGGGCAGGGGTTCATGGCACCGACCAGCATGAAGCTGGCCGGGAAGGTAACACTGCCCTGTGCCCGGCTGATGGTTACCACCTTGTCCTCAAGCGGCTGACGCAGCACCTCGAGCAGGGAATGGCCGAATTCGGGCAACTCATCGAGGAAGAGCACGCCGCGGTGGCTGAGGCTTATTTCACCCGGCCTGGGCCAATGCCCGCCGCCAACGAGTCCTGCATGGGAGATGGTGTAGTGGGGGGCGCGGAATGGCCTCTGTCTGATCATTGGGGTATCAGGTGGGAGCAGCCCGCTCACACTGTAGATTTTGGTGACTTCCAGCGCCTCCTCGCCGGTCATCGGCGGCAGTATCGAAGGCAGCGCGCGTGCCAGCAATGTCTTGCCGCTGCCCGGCGGGCCATTCATGATGACGTTATGACCTCCGGCGGCGGCCACCTCCAGCGCCCTTTTCACATGCTCCTGTCCTTTTATCTCGGCCAGGTCGGTGATGGGCGTGACCGGCTGATCAAGGGTAAGCTCGGCTTCATCGGCCTTATATTCCGGAATGGTGATTTCACCCTGAAGATAGCCGACCAGCTGCGCCAGGGAAGCAACGGGTATGATTCTGGCGCCTTCAATCATGGCGGCCTCTCTGGCATCAATCTCAGGTACGATGATGGTGTCGATTTTTTCCTCCTTGGCCAGAGCGACCATGGGCAGGATGCCGCGGGTGTGGCGCAGGCTACCATCAAGAGATAGCTCACCGAGGAAGATGCCCCGGGAACCGTCTGCGCTCACCTGCTCCGAGCTGAGAAGGATGCCTACGGCCATGGGCAGGTCATACGAAGGCCCGGCTTTTTTCAGGTCAGCCGGGGCTAGGTTCACCACGATGCGCTTCATGGGGAAGGAGAAACCAGAATTGCGGATGGCAGCGCGGACTCGTTCTCTTGCTTCCTGTACCGCAGCATCGGGAAGGCCGACAATGGTCATAGCCGGCAGGCCACTGGAAATGTCCACCTCCACGTCTACCAGATGACCTTCCAGCCCGACGACAGCGGCGGTTTTTACCTTGGCTAACATGGTCTGATGATACTATGTTACGGCGACATCTCCGGCCTGTCAAAAGCGAATGATTACAGCGCTGCGGCTTCGCCAATCAGGCCGAAGAGATGAAATACCACGAAGACAATGAGTGCCGAAAGTAACGCCCCAGCCACTGTCTGGGACAGCGAGTGATATTTAAGCTCGATTCTTGACCAGGCTATCGGCGGCACCAGCACTGCGGATAAGGCGCCGGTGCTGCCGTACAGAATGATGAGAACGGTGACGGAGCCGGCGGCGAAAGCGGTGTGCAGACTTATCTTCCAGGACAAATTAATCAGCATGAAGATGAGCATTGCCGATAGCGCCGCTATCATGGTGGCGAACAGGACCATTGGCGCTTGCAGGGAAAAGAGAAGGGCGCAGCAGGCGATGGTACACAGGAAGGCCAGCAGATATATCTGGTTCCTCTGCTCACGGACCTTGACGAAAAAGTCGTCAACCTTATCTTTATGAACGAGATAGAGAATGAGCAGAAAAACCGGCAGCACAGTAAACCCGATCAGGAGCAGCGACCATTTGAGGCCATCGCCGAGGCTGGAAGTGGAGTTAAAAGAGAGAAATACCATTACGGCCAGGCTGATGAGAAATGGGTTCAGCACTGCGGAAGTGAAATAGGCTAACTGTTTTTTCATCCGGCCCTCTTTATCCATGTCAACTCTATCATTATACAACAGTACCGGGTTATCTGTCGCCTTCGGGTGGCCAATGTAACCTCCGGCGCTATCTTTGAGCGTGTTTTAAGCTGTGATATAATACGAATGGGGGTTGTTCGCATTATGCTGGAAAGACTGGAAAGAATTGAACAGAGGTATCAGGAGATAGACCGGCAGATGTCCCAGCCGGAAATCGCCTCCGACCTGAAGCGGTTGCAGGCGCTGGCGCAGGAGAGGGCTGGTCTTGAAGAGGTGGTCGCCAAGTATCGCGAGTACAAAGATACCTCGAAATCGCTGGCAGAAACCAGGGAGATGCTGGATGACGGCCTCGATGGGGAGATGGCCGAATTGGTCAAGCAGGAAGTAGCCAGCCTTGAGTCGCAGCAGGAGAGGCTGCTCCAGGAATTGAAGATCGCCCTTCTGCCCAAAGACCCCAACGATGAAAAGGACATCATCGTGGAAATCCGGGCCGGTGCCGGGGGCGAGGAAGCCGGGCTTTTTGCCGCCGACCTCTTCCGCATGTACAGCCGCTACGCCCAGGCGAAGGGCTGGAGCATTGACGTCATCAGCGTGAACGAGAGCGGCATCGGTGGTATCAAGGAAATCATCTTCGAGGTGAAGGGGAGAGGGGCCTACAGCAGGTTGAAATATGAGAGCGGCGTGCACCGGGTACAGCGTGTGCCAGTTACGGAGTCCTCGGGGCGCCTTCATACCTCCACGGCGACGGTGGCGGTGCTGCCCAAGGCGGAGGAGGTGGATATAGAAGTTAACCCCGACGACCTGAAGGTAGACATTTTCCACAGCGGCGGCGCCGGCGGGCAGAACGTGAACAAGGTGGCCACCGCCGTCCGCATGACCCACCTCCCCACGGGCATGGTCGTTGTCTGTCAGGACGAACGCTCGCAGCTCCAGAACAAACTGCGGGCGCTGTCGGTGCTGCGCTCCCGACTGCTGGATATTGAGCGGCGCAAGCAGGAGGAGAAAATCACCTCGGCGCGCCGCTTGCAGGTGGGCACGGGCGACCGTGCGGAAAAGATACGGACCTATAATTTCCCCCAGGACCGTGTCTCCGACCACCGCATTAATCTAACCGTACGCAATCTGCCCCGGATTCTTGAGGGAGAGCTTGACGAACTGATTGACACTCTGGCCACCAGTTATCAGGCGAGACAGCTCGAGGAACAGCTGGCGTGACCCTGAAGCAGGTTCTTGGCCGGGCGCGGGAAGTGCTGGCCAGGAATAACATTGAGGAAGCCCATCTGGAAGCCGAGGTCCTGCTCCGGCACGCGCTGGAGATAGACCGGGCCGAACTTTATGCCGGCCTCGACCGCGAACTCAACTCCTTGCAGGAAGAGAAGTTCCGGGCTCTACTTCAGCGCCGTCTGCGCGGGGAGCCCACGGCCTATATCACCGGGCACCGCGAGTTCTACGGCCTCGATTTCTATATTGACCGCCGAGTTCTGATTCCCCGGCCGGAGACGGAGCTGCTGGTGGCGCAGGCAATTGAGCTGGCACAGGCCCGCGCCATTACCGCTGTTGCCGATGTTGGCACCGGCTGTGGTGCCATTGCCGTCACCCTGGCCCGACACCTGCCCCTTTTGCAAATTTACGCCTCTGACGTATCCGCCGACGCTCTGGAAGTGGCGAATATCAATTGCCGGAAACACGAGGTGGCCGACCGCATAAGGTTATTGCGTGGCGATATGCTGGAGCCGCTGCCGGAGCCGGTCGACCTAATAATAGCCAATCTGCCTTATGTCACTAGCCGGGAAATCTCAAGGACAGGACTTGCCGATTTTGAGCCGCACGTATCTCTGGATGGCGGTATAGATGGTCTGGACAAGATAAGGCGACTGTGCGAACAGGCCGCAGGCAAACTGGACCCACAGGGCGGCATATTGCTGGAAATAGGGCAGGGGCAGCACCGGATGGTGACGGACTGGCTGCAAAGACGCTTTCCGTCGGCATCTCTGGAGACTATACCGGACCTGCAGGGCATTGAACGGGTTATCAGCCTGCGCTTGACACCCGGCTAGCCCGATGCTAAATTATTTGTTTGGATTCTGGTGGCAATTTTAATAATAGGTTGAGGTAAGCATGACCGTGAATATCATCGTCTGTGTCAAACAGGTGATAGACCCCGAGGCACCCCCCTCCAGTTTCAAGGTGGATGAAGCCAGCAAAAAAGTGGTGCCGCCCGCCGGGGTGCCCCCCGTAATCAGCCCCTTTGATGAGAACGCCGTGGAGGCGGCATTGCGCATCAAGGACGCTCAGGGAGGCAAAATCACCGTCCTCAGTATGGGAGTCAATCTGCTGCGCGAGGTGGTGAAGAAGCCGCTCTCCATGGGTGCTGACGAGCTTGTCCTGCTGGAAGATGAGGCTTTCGTCGGTGGTGATAGCTGGGCCAACGCCCTTGGCCTGGCGATGGCCATCAAAAAAATCGGCCAATATGACCTCATTCTCTGTGGTCGGCAGGCGGCCGACTGGGATGACGGTCAGGTGGGCTCGGGCATCGCCGAGATGCTGGGGTTGCCCAGCGTTACTCTGGCACGGAAAATAGATGTAGGCGATGGCAAAGCAGTGGTGGAGCGGGTGACGGCTGACGGCTATGAAGTCATTGAAGTGTCGCTGCCGGCGCTGATTACGGTCAGCAACGAGCTGGGCGAAGCCCGCTATCCGACCATAAAAGGCATTATGGCGGCGAAAAAGATAGAGCCAGCCGTCTGGAAGCCAGCCGATATTGGCCTTGAGCCGGCGCAGATAGGGGCGGCGGGCCGCAAAATAAGTCTGGAGAGACTGTACCAGCCGGTTCACGAGGGTAAGTGCGAATTAATCGAAGGTGAAAGCCCTGAGGAAGCTGGTGTCAACCTGGCGCTTAAGCTCAGGGAGCAGAAGTTACTGTAAGGGATAATGACCACCGTAATGTCTGGAGGTAGCTGAATATGACGGAATACAGGGGCGTTATGGTTCACGCTGAGGTTGCGGAAGGGAAGCTGGCGGCCATTGCCACCGAACTCCTAGGCTGCGGCCGGAAACTGGCTGATGACCTCGGCGAGGAATTAAGCGCCGTCATTGTTGGCAGTGGAGTAAGCGGCTCGGCCCAGGAAGCTTTTGCTTTCGGTGCCGATAAAGTATACGTCGTTAATGATGCTTTGTTGCAAGATTACCGGACGGATACCCATGTTGCGGTGATGGAGAAGGCCGTCAGGCAGGCCATGCCCAGCATTTTGCTTTTGGGCCAGACGTCTATTGGCCGTGATCTGGCACCGAGGCTGGCTTTCCGGCTAGAGACGGCGGCTACTATGGACTGTATCGAGCTGGCTATTGACTCCAGCTCAAAACGCCTGTTGTGTACCAAACCGGTTTACGGCGGCAATGCCCGGGCTGCTTTCATCAGCGAAGTTGAACCGCAGATAGCCACGGTGAGAGCCAAGGCCATGACACCGCTGGAACCGGATTCATCCCGAAAGGGGGAAGTGGTGGCCATTGAGGCGGGGTTGGACCCGTCAGCGGTCAGGACCAAAGTTACAGAAAAGGTAAAGCAGGAGGTCGAGGGCATAAGCCTGGAGGCGGCCAATGTGGTGATTGGTGGCGGGAGAGGCATCGGCGGCGCCGATGGCTTCAAGCAGCTGGAGGAACTGGCGGGGATGCTGAAGGGGGCGGTGGGTGCCAGCCGGCCTCCCTGCGATAATGGCTGGGTACCTGATGTAGTCCAGATAGGGCTGACCGGGAAAATAGTGGCCCCTGACCTGTACCTTGCTGTGGCTCTCTCCGGCTCCAGCCAGCATATGGCGGGCTGTTCCGGGTGCAAGAACATCGTGGCCATCAATAAAGACCCGGAGGCCAACATCTTTCGGGAGGCGCGCTTCGGCGTCGTCGGGGACTGGAAGAAGGTGCTGCCGGCCTTCACGGAAAAGGTCAGGGAATTACTGGCTGAATAGTCACCCGTTAAAAACCCGGGTGTTGAATTTACCGTTGAATCCGTAGTATTATAAATATTAGTATACTTGATACTCTAGGATATTTACTGTTTCCAATATATTTAGTGAGGTGACAAAGCATGCAAAAACTGAGAATCATCTGCCTGCTGATTGTAAGCCTGCTGGCGGTTTCCCCGGCAGGTGCGGTATTGGCCCAGGAAGAACCGCAATATGCTCTGACGCTAACGCCCACTGACGGCGTGTACAGCACCATCATGATGGCGGGGCGGGAAAAGGACATCCGGGTGGACCTGGAAAACATTGGTGATGAGGCGGTGACCAAACTTGCCGCCATGGCTGAAGTGCCGGACGGATGGGCGATTAAATTTGACCCGCCCAGAATAGCCACACTGGCGGTTTATGACAACGAGCGGATTTACGCCTCGGTAACACCGCCGGAAGGTACTGCCGCCGGCGATTACTTTGTCAAGCTGTGGGTCGAAGGCGAGCAGGCGTCTACCGAGAAAGTCGAAATCAGGGTTACCGTGAGGGAGCCGGAGAAGGAAGAAATAATCGAGGTGCGGTCCGTTCACCCCACCGTTGAGGCGGTTGCCGGCAATGATTTCGTTTTTGAGATAGAGTTCAAGTATGTGGCGCAAAATATTCTGGGTGAACCCAGGCCCTTCGACCTTGTCCCTACTGCTCCCCAGGGGTGGGAAGTATACTTTACCCCCCAGTTTGAGAAAGAAAAGCATATCTCTGCCATTGACCTCAAACCGGGAAGCGTGGCCTTTTCCGATAAAACGAGAATGGTTGCCCAGGCTCCTGTCTGGCCGCTGCCTGAGCCAGGTGAGTATAAAATAACGCTGGAAGTGGTCTCCGAGGACCTGAAAGACACCATTGAACTCAAGGCGATTATCACCGCTGCCTACAACCTGCTTCTGGCTCCGTCGGGCGAGCGTTACGATACTAACGCCAAGGCGGGACGGGATAACTATTTCTCCATCAAGGTTGGTAATCTGGGCACAGCCCCCATCGATAAAATCACCTTCTCCCCGGATAATCCGGAGGGATGGTCTGTGAGCTTCAATCCAGATAAGGTGGATTCGCTGGAACCGCTAACTACCCAGACCGTGGAGATAAATATCAAACCGCCGCCGGAGACCATTGCCGGCGATTATATGATAAGTGTCCGGGCTTCCGGCGTCCAGAAGACCTCAGAAAGGATAAATATCAGGGTTACTGTGGAGACACCCACCGTCTGGGGATGGGTTGGCGTCGTCATCATCGCCATTGTCGTGATGGGGCTGGTGGTTATCTTCATGCGGTTTAGCCGGCGGTAGTCTATGAGTGATATGTTAGCCATAGAGGCACGCGACCTGACCAAGCGCTACGATAGCGTTAACGTCGTTGATCACCTCAACCTTCAGGTAAAGGAAAGTGAGGTGTTCGGGTTGCTCGGCCCGAACGGCGCCGGCAAGACAACGACCATCCTCATGATGCTGGGTCTGACCGAGCCGGCTTCAGGAGCGGTCAGTGTGCTCGGCTTCAACCCCACCCGCGAGCCACTCAAAATCAAGCGTCAGGTTGGCTATCTGCCGGAGAAGGTCGGCTTTTATGAAAACCTTACCGCGCGGGAAAATCTGAGGTTCATCGCGGACCTTAACGGTATCAGCTATGCCGAAGCCAACCAGCGCGCTGACGAAGCGCTGGAAATGGTCGGCCTTACCGATAGCGAGATAATGGAACAGTTGGGGCCGAATCGAAAGATAGAAAAAACGGTGGGCAAGTTTTCCCGCGGCATGAAGCAGAGGCTGGGCATTGCCGAAGTGTTAATCAAAAGACCGAAGCTGGTTTTCCTCGATGAGCCAACTGCAGGCCTGGATCCGAAAGGTATTAACCAGCTCCTCGACCTCATATCCGGCCTGCCCAAGATAGGGACAACCGTGGTGCTTTCTTCACACCAGTTGTATCAGGTGCAGCGGGTGTGCCATACCATCGGCATCCTGGCCAAAGGGAAGATGGTGATTCAGGGAGCCATCGATAAGCTGGGCCGTGAAGCGCTGGCTGGAGGCCGTTTCCAGATTGAGGCGGAAACTGAGGCGCCAAGCGAGAAGCTCATTGAGGTCATCCGGGGCATCAAAGGTGTGGGTAGCCTTGAGGTCAAGGACAACGTGCTCGTCATCAGTACCGATGCCGATTTACGACGGGAGGTCTCAAAGGCCATAGTTGAGAATAATTTCCCGCTGATTCAGATGAAGATCCAGGAATTTTCCCTGGATGATGTCTATATGAAGTATTTCCGTGAGGAATAGAGCTATAAATGTTTGCCATTATTCGTAAAGAGCTAGCCGATTATGTTACCAGCATCCGGTTTGTCGCCTCCTTCATATTGGTGCTTCTGGTCAGCGTCGCTGGATTGTGGGCTGCCCGTGAAGGAATCCGCGGTGCCAGCCTTCCCGAGGGGACCGTCTTCCTCGGCCTGTTCACCACTTCGGGGACGGTAGTCCCTTCGCTGACTTACCTTGTTTCCCTACTCATCCCCATCATCGGCATTGCCCTGGGCTTTGATGCTATTAACAGCGAGCGGGCTGGCGGCACCCTGAGCCGGGTCCTGGCCCAGCCTGTCTTCCGGGACAGCGTCATCAATGGGAAGTTTCTGGCCGGTGTGGTCACCCTGACCATCATGGTGGGCACGATGCTGTTGCTGGTAGCGGGCTATGGGCTGAATATGATTGGAGTGCCACCCTCGGCCGAGGAAGTCATCAGGCTCTTTTTTTACTTTTTCCTGACCATTGTCTACGGGGCGTTCTGGTTGGGTCTGGCGATTCTCTTTTCTATCGTCTTTCAGCGGGTGGCGGCCTCACTGCTGTTCTCGCTGGCGCTATGGCTGTTCTTCAGCATCTTCATCATGCTCATCGCTCCGGGAATCGCCAATGCCATTGCCCCGACCGCTGACGGCACCGAAGCGGAGCTGATCCGTAATTTTGAACTGCAGCGGATGGTAACGCGTTTCTCCCCGAACATCCTGTTCCAGGAGGCGACCACCGTCCTGCTGGTGCCGCTGGTGCGCAGCTTGGGTATGTTGAGCGTAAGCCAGGCCACCTATATGGTGCCCAATCCCTTGAGCCTAGGCCAGAGCATTCTCCTCGTCTGGCCCCACATCACCAGCCTAATCAGCCTCAGCGCGGTCTGCTTTGCAGTGAGCTACGTACTGTTTATGCGGCAGGAGATAAGGGCCACGTAAGCAAGTACCCTTTTCTGGTCAGGCTTTTTCTTCGGCTTTCTGGGACACGATCCTCTGGCTGATTTGTGCTGGAACCTCTTCGTAGTGACTGAATTCTATGGTATAGGTGCCCCTTCCCTGGGTCATTGACTTGAGGTCAATGGCGTAGCGCAGAACCTCGGCCAGCGGCACCTGAGCCTCAATTATGTTGATATCGCCGGACGGGTTCATCCCCTGTACCCGGGCGCGCTTTGTGTTGAGGTCGCCGATGATATCGCCGGTGAGGTCATTGGGGACGGTTATCTGGATATTAACGATGGGCTCAAGGAGGACCGGCTGGCCCTGGGAAAACCCTTTCTTCATCGCCTGTGACCCGGCAATCTTGAAGCAGATTTCGGAGGAGTCTACCGGATGGAAGCTGCCATCGTACAGCGTGGCCTTGACGTCCACCACCGGGTAATGCGCCAGCACGCCGTCCTGAATGGCCTCCTGAAAGCCTTTCTCCACCGCCGGGATGTAGTTCTTGGGCACGGTGCCGCCGACCACCCTCTCGGCAAACTCATTGCCGGTGCCGCGGGGCAGGGGCTCCAGTTCCATGATGACATGGCCGTACTGGCCGTGACCTCCGGTCTGTTTTTTGTGTTTGTATTCGGCGTTGGGGACGGATACGGTAATGGTCTCCTTGTAAGGCACCTTGGGCGTCTCCAGGTTCACGCTGACGCCGAACTTGCGCTGCATCTTTTCCGCCGCCGCTTCCAGCTGGGTATCCCCCATGCCGGAAAGCAGGGTCTCACCGGTATCGGGCTCACGGCGTACGCGGAGGGTCTGGTCTTCCTCGGTGATGCGGGATAGACCAGACCCTCCGC
>Ga0209635_10001147_pt1 | contig 19527 bp, 13 predicted proteins | sample DeeMarSWOR230_32_FD_187463 | JGI IMG/M metagenome (GOLD analysis project Ga0209635, IMG submission 187463) | Marine sediment microbial communities from White Oak River estuary, North Carolina - WOR-2-30_32 (SPAdes) (version 2) | ecosystem: Environmental > Aquatic > Marine > Intertidal zone >...
TTCTCTGTGTTATTACCTACGATGACCCAGCCTGATTCAAGCGGTTCTCCATCAACATCAAGTATCTCAAAAAAATTGGTGCTTACATTACAGGTTAAATTAACAATTTGAAACGTTTTATCTAATAAGATTGCTTGAGATGTAATATTAACAAGTTCAGTAACATCCCCTATGTTTGAACTTATCGTTGCAGTAAAATTGTACTCTCCTTCAATTATTTCCGTAAATAAAACACTTCCGTTAATATTTGTAACATTGCGTTTTATTAATTGGGTATCTTGATACATTGAAATTGTCACATTTTCAATCAAATTGCCATATAAATCAATAGCATTTATTTGAGCTTCAATAAATACAACTGGTTTTGAATAATTCTCTTCACTTATAGAATAAAACGATAAAGGATCATATTGATTATAATATTCAGTCGCAATCCAATCACCTGAACGGGTAATATTAGAAATACGTGCTTCATCAATAATTCCATTATAATACGGTGTAATTCCTGAAGATCTCCTCCCTAAAACTACTGCTATAGGAGGATCTTGAAGTGAAAGTGGTATACCTGATGTATCAGAGTCAGCTAAGGTGCCATTTATGAAGAATTTCGCATATTCATTTGGCTTAAAAACCCCAACTATATGATACCAACTTCCATTTTTAATAGATTCATTTCCCACTTGATGGAGCGAAACACCATCATGGTAGCGAAATGTCACCCATCCATCTGTTGCTGTATTATTATCAAAACTTAAGTCCCATCCATATGAACTTGAAGATGAACCCATTTTATTGAATAAATAATCATTTTGTATTCTATCAGCTTTAAACCAGATTTGCACAGTTAATTCTCCCGTAATCTGTAATTCAGGACTATTACTGATAGATATATAATCATTATTCCCATCACAATCTATAGAACCACCAATTTTTCCAGCCACTTGATCTGACAAGGTCATAGTACCATATGAAGATCCATCACTAGAAGGAGTAGTGCTATCTTTCATTTGTGGAGGTGTTCCAGAAGGATTTTCGTTTAAATGCCACACACCTACATAACCTGAGTCCCAAACTTTATTTGGGTTTTGTCGAGATCCCATTGTCGAATTGCTATAATACATAGAGATAATTGTATCAAAGGCAGTAGATAAGAAAGGAATGCGAACCCACGCAATTAATTGGGCTTGTGTGCTGCTATAGGTTTGGTTAAAGAGTTCTATTTGATGATCTAGCCATTTACCATCCATAGCAAAAGCAATATCATTACCATTACTTTGGACATCATAACGTAAATCTTTATCGTATATTGAGATTAGCAACGGAAAATTCAGATGGCTTCCTGTTCCATTAACTTGTGTATGATTTATCGTTATAGTCTTATAATAATTGAAATAAAGGTAATCTGGAGGTTTATCCGATACAAGTTGCTCACTACCAACGGATAAAAAGGTGCTTGGATCATCTTGGTTATAAAATTCGGTTAATATCCAACCACTTGATCTTTCGATGTTAGCAACACGTATTTCATCAAATTTACCTTGGAGTTCATCACCAGTAGCAATATGATTTCCTCCCCATAACCAATCATCAAGCGAAGCTAATTGAGTCCAATATGTTGGCACATTTTCTATAGCAAAACTTAAAGGTGTTCCGTCTAAATACATTTTTACACTTTTGGTAGAATATTTAAGAGTTAACACTACATAATGCCAATAACTATTGGTAAAAGGATTTGTAGCAAGATTGTAATCTAGACTATTTCCCCCCCATGGATAAAAGAAGAGATCACCATCAGGTTGTACTGCCCATTCGAAACCATCAGTTTGAAAAAGTGTAGGGGGGGGAGTGGGGTTCGCTGTAAAACGATCACTCGTCGTCATAATTCTTTGATACCCATCGTCAGAAGAATCAACCCAATTTACCCATAATGATAAAGTACCTTCATCTTTTACTGAATCTAAGCTTGTGCTTTCAGAAATATTAATCATATCATCTACTCCATCTAATTCAAAGCCCTTACTAATTTTTCCAGACACTAAATCGGAAGAATCCATAGAACCAATAGTTACACCATCATTATTGTAATATGTACTATCGTATACAGTTCCCGATGGATTTTCATCCAAATGCCATACACCAACATAATTAGAGCTCCAAACACCACTAGGATTCTCTTGAGAGGTCATTGTTGAATTACCATAATATATTATGAAAGTCGTATTTTGATCGGTATATAAGTATGGAATTTGAACCCAGGCCATTAATTGAGCGTGTGTACTGCTATATGACTGATTAAAAAGTTCTATTTCATGATTTAACCAATCTCCTTCAGCAGCAAAAGCAATATCATCTCCATCGGGTTGAGTATGATATTTTAAATCTTCATCAACAAGAGAAATTAAGACTGGAAAATTATTATGACTACCGGTTCCAGCAACTTTATTATGATCGATTGTTATCATTTTGTAATATGTAAAAAAGTGAGCATTAGGGGGTGTCCACGCTACTATTTGTTCTGATCCAACTATATAAAAAGAATTAGGATCATTTTGATTGTTATATTCAGTGTATATCCAACCTGAAGAGCGTTGTATATTACAAATTGTAATTTCATCCAAAGAACCATCTAAATCATAAGTTGCATGAGGTATTAAAAGTGGTATATTATTATTTATATTACCGATGCCAGATATGCTACTTCCAGAGCCTTCTTGTAATCCATTCTTAAAGATTCGGATTAAATTTAATGATCTATCAACAACTCCAACTATATATATCCAACTACCGTGATCATCCAAAATATCTAAAAAAGGAGAATCTACAACATTTGAACCATCAGAAATGCGAAAGCTGAGTGAGGTTGCAGCTGTATTTGTTTCAAAATCATATCCAACTTCACTGCTAGTTGTAGCACCTTTATATAACGGTAATTGATACCAACTAGTACTTTGGTCAATTTTTAACCAAAAACTAATAGTGAAGCTTCCTGTCCCGAAATCTAAATGTCCATCAGCAGGATCACCAAAACTAATCTGACCATTATTTCCAAAATTATATGCCCCATCAACCTTTCCTGTTGGTTCCCTAATAACAATTCCTGAAACTGACCCTGATGTACTGTAAGATGTGGAATCTAAAACATTTCCCTCAGATTCGGAGAGATGCCACACTCCTCTGTAATTATTAATCCATACTCCTGTAGGGTTTTGTCGTGAACTCATAGTAGAATTCCCATAATACATTCTAATAATTGTATCAATAACACCAGATAAAACAGGAATTCGAACCCATGCAACTAGTTTTGCCTGTGTTGGACTGTATGTTTGGTTGAATAATTCTATTTCATGATCTAGCCAATTATTTTCTGAAGAGAAAGCAATATCGTTTCCATTGGATTGAACATCCCAACGCAAATCTATGTCTAAAATTGAAATGAGTACTGGAAAATTTGTATATGATCCTGATCCAGCAACTTGATTATGATTAATAGTTATAACCTTGTAATATGAAAAGTAATGAGCATTAGGTGGGCTACTTAGTTTTGGAGTCAAATCTGGTTCATTGAAAGTATTTCTTTCCTTATCTTCCTGTGCATGGTTTTTATAAAGATTAAATAAAGGTGTATTAAGAATCAATGGGATAATGAGAAAAATCAATAACAGTCCTAGAGGTTTTATTTTTTTATTTAGTATTTTTGTATTGAGTCTCATTTTCAATTTTTGTTATTTTTTTATTTATACAAAAACAGATTTAAATATAAGAAAAGGATGGCGTTTAACATATTTATATTTAGAGTATATTTATATTTTAAAACTACTCAAAAAAAGTCCAGCTTTTTTCAGAATTAATTAATAGAGTTCGATTATTTATTTCTGTTTGTTAAAGGAGCATTAAAGGAAATCACAACAATTTTATTTGATGAATAAACTAAAATTTGGAAAATAGAATCAAGATAATTCTATCTTAAATATGATAAAAATAAGTTCAAATAATAATTACAATAATTCATAATTATAATTTGGTAGTAAGTAATAAATAAGTATTATATTATTAAATAATTGATGATATCAAATTTTTTATTGTAGTATTTTTAAAAAGTTAAGATATATTGGTGGTTCAATATTTTAAAACTCGTACAGATTTATAGAAGCGGTATACTTATATATAAAAAAAGTTTTGGCAAAATTCCGGAAAAAGAAGTTTTTGAAAGGTTAACAAAAGAATTTTTTTCAAAAGAGGTTGAAGAAGTTCATTATCAAGACTACAGAAATTACAGAATTTCCTATATCATTGAAAAAGATTTCAATTTGTTATTTTTAGTTATTAATAGCAATAATGATGACTATATTCTAATAAAAAAAGAAATATCAAAATGTAAAGATAATTTTTTAACTCTTTTTAAAGAGGATTTAGAAAAAAACCTTGACTCTGAAAGATTAAAAGAATTTGATCCCGTAATATATTCTATTCAAAACAAATTTCCACCAATTATATCTTTAGTAGGAGATAAAAAGACTGGAAAAACAACAATTTTTAATTTAATAAGAACAGATAATATTCCTATCTTACATGATTCGAAAATAAGTGGAGAAATTGCTACTTTAAGACTAGGGAAAATACATTTTCTCATCCGAGATTTTACTGGAGAAGAAGAGATTGGATTTTTATGGAATAACTTTATCAATGGTAGTGATGCTGTTTTTATTATTGTTGATTCGATGAGGGAAACTATAGAAAAAAGTAAATTTTTCTTGAAAAAAATCGAAGAACAAACTCCATTCGCATATCTTGCTGTATTATGTAACAAACAGGATTTAATGAATATATTACAATTAAATCAAATTGAGGATATCTTAGGTTTAAAGACCTATCCAGTAGTTGCAACAAATCCAGAATATAAAGAGAAATTAATTCATATTATTGTTGAAACCTTAGAGATGTATGATGAGACTTTACCATTATTAAATCTATTGTATGAGAGAGAACTTTTGATAAAAGAATTTGAGGAAGAGTTAATTAAGGTAAATTTTGAAAACGCAAATTCTCTTTATGAAAAACTTCTAGATGTGTGTTCAATATTGGGAGATAATCCCCTTGAAATGGAATTCCATAAAAAATATCAAGAGTTTAAGAGCAAATTAAAAGAATCTAAAGAATTCCAAGAATTACTGACTTCTAAAGCTTTTATATCAAAAGAACTTCCTAGTAAACGAATTTCTTCATTAGAGAGTCTTTTGAAAAATTTATTACAAAACTATATGGAAAATGTTAAGGGAGTGATATCTGTAATTATAAGCGATCGAGATGGTCTTATTATAACCTCAGAGAGCAGTAAAGAAACTGAAGATGAATCATTATTAGGAGCAATAGCAGTTACAATTGATACCTATATTGAGAGGATTAAAAGAGAATTTGGGCGTGAAACTACCTTTTTTAATATTACAACTATTCAAGATAAAAAATTTGCCTATTGTTCAAAAGGTCCAAATTCAATATTATTAACGATTTCTGACTTATCTCCTTCAGATACGGAATTAAGAATCTATTCTGAACATGTGGCTTCAAAGATAGAATTATTACTAGAAGGAAATGAAAATGTGTCTCTTGAGATTCCAGAGATTGTAAAAACTTTATCTAAAACTAAAGAGGGTAAAATTCCAACAGGGGATTTTTCTTTTAAAATAATCATTACTGGTGATTATGCCGTTGGTAAAACATCATTAATTCAGAGATACATGGTAAATCTTTTCCGAGAAGTTTATCATTCTACAGTAGGAATCGAAATTTTCCAAAAGGATTTGGAATTAAGTAAGAATTCAAAAATTAAACTGATTATATGGGATATTGGGGGTCAATTACCAAGGATAGCACCATATAGAAAAAAATTTTACGAGGGAGCGAATTTTGCTTTTATAGTAATTGATAGAACACGTTTAGACAGTCTAAACAATGTAGAAAAATGGTATGATGAAATAAAAAGTCTTACTGCAACGGATGCTCAAGTTATTTTAATTGGAAATAAATCAGATTTAGTTGATGATTTGGTAATTAGTGAATTAGATATAAAAAAAGTTGCTGATAAGTATAATTTTCATTATATAATTACTTCTGCTTTGACTGGTGAAAATGTAAATGAAGCTTTTTTATATGTTGCATATAAATTTGTAGAATCAGTTTAAAATTTTAAAATCTATATTTTTTAATTAAATACGATAATTTGTATTTAAATAAGTAAATTTGGAGAAAAAGTTTTTAGATATTTATCTTCTAGATTTCAAATCATTAATGATTTTATCTTTTTTTTCCAATTCCTCTTCTAAAAAATTAATTTTATTTTGAAGTTCACTCATTTCAATATCATACATTATTTTGTCTTTCTGAGATACTTTATATTTATTCAATTCATATCTTAAATCGTCAATCTGTTTCTTATGTTTTTTAAGCTCATCTTGTAGTCCAGTTTTTTGTTCGTTTCTTATTTTTTTTTTGATCTTGCCTTTTATTATTGAATGGGTACTCTTGATTTCTTGATTTAATTCTTTAATGCTTAAATTTAAATTTCTAATCTGCTCCTCTTTCTTTTCCAATTCTTTTTTTAAATTACTTATTATAATTTCTTGTGTATATAGTTTTTTTCTCAAATCCTTAGTTGCAGTCTCAAGATTTAATATATAATCTATGGAATTTTGTTCTTGCCTTATTTCCTCTATAGATTTTACAGATGGTCCAGTTTTTTTTTTAAATTCTTCTAGTTCTCTTTGGATAATTACTTTTTCTTGTCTCAAAAATCCCATACGATTTTTTAAATCTCTTATTTCCCTCTCTTTCTCTTTTAATTCAAAATTAAATTTAGATTCAATTATTTTTATAACATTTTCTTCAGAGTGCGTTTTTGAAATGAGTTCATGAAGTTTCATAAGTTCCTCCTCATAATCATGCATCTTATCAAGATATAGAGTAATTTCTTGATCTTTTTTATCTAATTCTAAATTTAATTTATTCATCTGAATCTTTAAACGATTTAAATCGCTATCTTCATCATTCATAATGAATCTACGTCAAAAATAGAAAATCTGTCATATGTTGAATAATTTAATAAAAATTATTATTTTTTCTTAATTGATTGAAGATAAATTTATTCATTTAAATATTTTTAAATAATTAATTAGATTTGAACATTTGGAAGATTCTGGAGAAAAATAGGTGCATAAAATCATAGATTAGTAATCATCTGTATTAGTATAAAAATATTTATCATGATTAATTATAAATTTATTCCTATTTTCACTATAATTTTTTATTGAATATAATAATAGACCAATCTCTTGTCTTGTAATAACAGGGAATTTATACTGAGTTGAAACATATTTAATTTTTTTATTTTCCTTTTTATATGCTTTAATAAATTCAACATGCTGTTTTAATCTATTGCTATTAATATCATTATTTAATTGTTTGAGATTAGTTATTTTCTTTTTAAATAATTCCATAAATCCTGAGTCGATTTCATATCCTATTGAATTTCTTGAGGAAAGCATCGCCGCTAATGAAGTTGTTCCTGTACCCCAAAATGGATCTAAAACTTTATCTTCATATATTGAAAACATATTAATCAAACGATATGGTATATCTAAAGGGAAAGCTGCTGATCGTTTCCTTATATTCTTTTGATTAATATCATTATTGTTTAAATCCTGAGAGAGCCCCCTTATATCTTCCCATAAATCTGAAAACCACTTATTTCTCTCTTCCCAAAAAAAAGCACTATTGTATCTCTTTTCTGATTTTGTGGATATATTTCTTTTTATATCTCCCTTTCTAAAAATTAAAATATATTCGTGCTCAAGTGTAATATAAGCATTAGGAGGTAACATTCCTGAACCAAGGAACTTATTAGGACTATTTGTTGGTTTTCTCCACAAAATACATGGTAATTCAATGAAATTATTATCATGAAAAAAATTTGTTATTATAACATGATTAGGAAATAATTGAAAGTTTTTACCTATTTTTCTGGTGGCATCACCGATATTTATACATGCAATTCCTCCAAGTTTTAAAACACGTGCTACTTCTCTCCACACTTTATCTAATTCCTTATGCATTAAATTAAAAGCATTTTTGCCTTCCCCTGATTCGAGGTTATATTTAATTTCCTCATTTAAAGAGGAGAATAGATGATCCCACATTTCAATCATAGGATAAGGAGGAGAGGTTATCATTAAATCTATAGAATTTGACTCGATCTCTCGCATATCAGATGAATTTTTAAAATAAATTGTATGCTCTGTTTCCATTATTACGTTACGACATAATCTATTATTTTCATTATTTTTTAAAAATTAAAAATTCAAATTCTATACAACAATATTCTATTTAAAATTTATATAAATTATTATCAAATATTAGATAAAGATGAGTCACAGCGCTAAAGTTAACCAAGTTATTTTAATAATTTTCGATAATGTTCGTGCTGAGCATTTACTTGGTTTGATGAAAGAGGGGAAGCTTCCAAATATAGCACAAATTGCTGAAAATGGAATAAAATGCGCGAATTGTATAACATCTTATCCCGCTATTACTTTCCCATGCTACGGTAACATAGTCACAGGGTCTTACTCTGGCTACTATCCTAAAGAAGGAAACGCTGTACCCTTGTATCATTGGTTAAATAGGAAAGACCCACCTGCAACTAGTAAGAAGCCACCTTTTATTCGTAATTATGGAGATAGATCTCAAGTATTAAAAATAAACAAAGATATTGGAAAAAATGTAAAAACAATCTTTGAACAAGCTCCTGAAGGAAATTTGTTAAGTTCTTTATGTTATTTATACCGTGGAGCTTTTTTTGTAGTGCCAGAACATGCTTCTGATGTAGAAAGCATAATTAAAAATATTTCAGATGCATTTGAAAATCCAGGTAAATATTATTCTAATAAGGAAGTCCCTTTAATAAGTGTAGGTTATACTTATCACACAGATGATCTTGTCCATGAGAAAGGATTTGAGGATCCTGAGTATATCAACCTAATTATTGAATTTGATAAATATATAGGATCTTTAATGAATACTTTGAAAAAAACCGGATATTATGACTCTACTGCAATTGGTCTAATTTCTGATCACGGTAATTTTAAAGCAAAGAAAGTGGTTGACCTTGAATCATTCTTTCAAAAAAAGGGATTAATACCATATAATCCTGAGAAAGGAACTGGAGATTTCGATTGTAATTTTGGATCAGTAGGTTTTTTTAATTTTCCAGGAGATTCATGGCAGCATCATCCTTCGATTCGGCAGATGCAGAATTTTAAAGTCAGTGGATTACAAAAGCAAGAAGTGAATCTGTTTAATATTTTATGTGAAATTCCTGAAGTTAAATACATGTATTATAGAGATGATAATAATAAACCAGATAATGGAATAATTCACATTGAATATTTAGAAAAAGATTCTAAAAAAAAAAGATATGGAATGATAGAATATCGAGGTTTTGGAAGAGATCAACAAACCAAATACACATTTGAAGGTAGTGATTTCTATCAATATAATGATAATGAGAAGTCAGCTAAAATTCTAGACAATAAGTTTCATACTTTAGAAGAATGGTTAGAAGCTACAAATCATATTGACTTCCCTATAATAGTTGATCAGATTCCTCGATATTTTAAAAATCCTAGATCGTGCGATATTATTATTTCAACCTTAGGGGACTATGGCTTCAATTATGAGCATGGAGTTACTCAAAATGCATCACCTTACGGTCATGATATAGGACTTAGAGAGTGTATGATAGTTCCATTTATTATTGGAGGTTCACCTGAGATTCCACAGGTGGAATTGGAATATTGTAAAACAACAGATATGGTTCCGACTCTATTAGAATTATTAGGAATTAAACCACATTCAAGTGTAATTGGGAAATCTATATTGAATTAAATTAATATGTATTTATATAGCATTTTTATTTGGTAATGAATTTTCAAAACTCTAAAGTAATAATAGTCAATAAAAGATTTAATAATTATAAGAAGAAAAGAACAAATAATTTTTGAGTATAATTATTATGAAAGCGAATAATATAATAATCGTTCCAGAAACTCATTGGGATAGAGAGTGGTATCTCCCATTTCAAGAATTCCGCGCTAGACTTGTAATTATGATGGATAAATTGTTGGAAATTCTTAAAAACGACCCTAACTTCAAAAATTTCACATTAGATGGCCAAGTCATACCAATTGAGGATTATTTAGAAGTTAGACCTGATAAGGAAGAGGAAATCAAAAAATATGTAAAAGAAGGAAGACTCTCCATTGGTCCGATATATGTGTTACCTGATGAATTTTTAGTTAGTGGAGAATCTTTAATTAGAAATCTAATGATTGGACATCAAATAAGTAGGAAATTCGGAAGAGTTATGAAAGCAGGATACATTCCTGATCCTTTTGGCCATATAGCACAATTACCTCAAATCTTAAAAGGATTCGAGATTTCATCAGTTATTTTTCAACGTGGTTTTGGTGAAGAATTTGAAACCCAAAAATTGAATATGGAATTTATATGGAATGCACCAAAGAATGCAACCTCTATTTTAGCCATTCATTTAATTCTAAGTTATGGATCAGTCGCAGATTTAGATAATTCAAAAAATGGTGGAGATTATTTCAAATCTCTTAATAAAATTAAAGAGGTGGTTTCTAAATTGGAGGAATACACTGCGACTCCCTTTATTTTACTTAATAATGGTTCAGATCATCACGAAGCTCATCCAGAAATACCAGGGATTATAAAGCAGTGGAACAGGAGATATCCTGATAAATTGATGGAACAAAATGATTTTGAATATTATATTAATAAAATTTTAAAATGTCAACCACAATTAAAATCTTATCAAGGAGAATTAAGAGGAAGTAAATATTCAAATATACTAACTAGCGTGTTCTCGACAAGGATGTGGATAAAACAAAGAAATACGAGAATTGAGTATTTATTCGAAAAATACACTGAGCCTTTATCAACAATCACGTGGATTCTTGATAAATATAATGAATTTTTTTATCCTAAGTCTTATATTCAAACCGGTTTAAAATGGTTAATTAAAAACCACCCTCATGATAGTATTTGTGGTTGTTCGATTGATCAAGTTCATAATGAGATGAAAACACGTTTTGATTGGTCGGAACAAATAGGAAACGAGATCATAAAAAATTCTTTTCTATATTTAATTAAACTAATAAAATTTGAAAGAAGCTGGACAAAAATTCCTCTATTTGTTTTTAATCCCCTACCATGGAAAAGAAAAGACTTGGTTGAATTTAATATTATAACTGAATTTTTTGGACATAAAACCCCTACCCATTTTAAATTAATTGATTCAAATGGGGAAGAAATAGAATACCAATACATTAAGGTAAAAGAAGAACCAAGATTTAAGGCACTAGGTAGTATTAGCTATTTATGTAGTTTTTTAGCTAACGTTCCAGCACTCGGATATAAAATATATTATCTAATCCCAAAAAAAAAAGAAAGAATTTTTCAGAAGGAAGATCATGAATTTAAAATCACAAAAAACACCTTAGAGAATCAATATTTTTTGGTGAGAATAAATTTAAATGGGATTATCGATATTTTTGACAAAAAGAGTCAAAAGTGGTATGAAAGACTCTGTTTTTTCGAGGATGTTGGAGATTGGGGAGATGAATATGATTTTTCAGGTCCAAATGAAAACCAAACTGATTTAGTATTCACTTCAGAGGATTTGAATTTTTTAGGAATTGAACCATATATAGATGGACCTACCCAAAAAACGATAAAAGTTGATTTAAATCTCAACTTACCAGAATCATTGTCGGAAGATAGGTTTAATAGAGAAAATTTTTTGGTTTCAAACCTAATCACTATCTACATTACCTTATATAAAGATATTAAACGCATTGATTTTAAATTAGAATTAGTAAATAATAGCAAAGATCATAGGATTAGGGTGTTATTTCCTACTGGAATAAAGTCTGAGAAAGTTGACTGTGATGGCCATTTCTATGTTATATCTAGAGATGTGGAAATTCCGAAAGTAAATAATTGGTATCAAAATCCTCAACCCACTAATCATCAAAAAGATTTTATATCAGTAAGCAACATTTCAAGAACATTTGCTATCCTAAATAGAGGACTCCCTGAATATGAAGCAATTAAAAACCCAGATGGAACCGTAACCTTAGCAATAACTCTTTTACGTTGTATTGAGTGGCTTTCTAGGGAGGGATTTGTTACTAGAAAGGATATGGCAGGTCCTGCATTCAACACTCCTGAAGCACAATGTCTTGGAAAATTCTCTTTTGATTTATCGTTAATTATTGAAGAAAATAAGAGTGGATGGCTGGAATCAGAAATTTATGTAAAAGGGAAGGAGTTCAATAATTCACTTAAAGCATTATTCCTGAATATATTAAAAATCCCTTTTAGAATATCAGATAAAACAATCCTTTTTCCTACTCATCGAATTGTTAGTTTTGGAATGACAGAAGATAAGACTTTAGAACCGTTTTTACCTCTTGAACTAAATTTTTTAAATATTGATAATAACAAGATATTATTAAGTGCTTTGAAAAAATCTGAAGAGGGTAATTACTTAATCGTTAGGGTTTATAACATATCGCCTAATCCTCAAAATGCAAAATTAATCTTTTACAAAAAAATTTTCTTAAAAACTGTTGAAATTGTAAACTTTCTTGAAGAAAATCCTAAAAATGAAATCAAAGCGAGAATTGATAACTATAATAATAACATACTATCAATAACATTAAATCCACACGTAATTGCTACATTTAAAATGGAGTATACGATAGTAGAGTGATTTAATTTATGGAAAAGATTAAAATTTCAATTGATTTAATGAAATTGGTCAAGTCAGAAAGAAAGAGATAAAAAAATTTCTCTAATAATTAATAATATTGAAAATCTGAAATTCCTTTTATTTTAAAAAATTAAATGTAGTATACTGATTATAAAATATATTTATTTAGTAAAAAAGTGATCTTCAATGAAATTTACAGAATATACAAAAAAATACATTCCTAAGATTAACAGCACGATAAAATCGATATTTGATAAGAAATTAAATAGTGTTGAAAATTCTTTCTTGAAGGATTATTATTCAGAATTAAGTGACTATTTTCTTTCAGGGGGAAAGAGAATCAGACCTTTATTGTGTATTGCTGCGTATAACGGTTTTAGTGGGATTAATGATAATAAGATTGTTTTACCAAGTGTTGGGGTAGAATTTCTCCATAATGCCTCATTAATTCATGACGATATTATCGATAAAGATAATTTTAGGAGAGGAAAACCAGCATTTCATTATAGATTTCGTAATTATCATCAACAGTACAATTTAAAAAAAATGCTCGATGTTGATTTTGGTAATTCTATTGGCATAATTGGAGGAGATACTGCATTTATTTTGGGATTAGAAGCACATTTATTTAGTAAATTTGAAAATGCTCTTAAATTAAAAGCAATTGATTATTATGAACAAGCGTTTATCGAGATAGTAAATGGTGTGCTGATAGAAACAAATATGGTTAACCAGAAGAATCTAGCAATTGCAGATTATATTAATATGATATCACTTAAAACTAGCGCCTTAATTGAAAAATCTATTTTAATTGGTGCCAATTATGCGAAAGTTGATGAGAAATATTTGAAAGATCTTTCAATTTATGGATTAAACCTTGGTATTATTTTTCAGATAATTGATGATATTTTAGGTACTTATGGTAATGAAAAAGTCACTGGCAAACCAACAGATGGAGATATTAGAGAAGGTAAGAAGACCTGCTTATTAATTAATGCGTGGAATATATTAGAAGAAAATGAAAGAATTAAACTCGAAAATTTAATTGAAAAACCTAATATGACAAGTAATGATGTTCAAAACGTTAAAGATTTGTTTAATAAAGCCGATGTTATTAATTCATGTAAATATCTGGCAGATTCGTATTTTCAAGAAGCAAAATCATCTTTATATAATTTAAAACCAGTGATTAATCATTCTGAATTTGAATTCTTTGAAAGCTTATTAAATTTTGTAATTGAGAGAGAATTTTGAGAAATGAATTAATGGGTTAATTTTTCCATATTTCATAATTTCTTGATAACATTACACAAATTTTTCACAAAACGCACATTTATTAATTAGTAATTTAATAATAATGATAATCATTCAATTTTTAAGATGAAAATTCGGGGTTGGCAGGGAATAATGTATTCTGAATATAATATTTTAATTATAGATGATAGTCTATTCTTAATAGCGCTATTAAAAGAAATTATAAAATCTAAAGGACTTACATGCAAAACCATCGAAAATATTTCCGAAGCAAAAGAAGTATTAAATAATCATATACCCAAAATAATATTTTCAGATGTAAACTTACCTGATTCAAATGGGATACGAATTTTGTAGAATGCTTAAGTCAAAAGAGAAATTCAGAAAAATATTAATCTATTATTTTACAGGCGTTGCGGAAGCTGAGGTTGCTATTAAAACTCTTGAAACAAGAGCAGATGGTTATTTAAAAAAACCCTTTGATTTATCTAATTTTAATGAAATTTTGGAGCATATAGAACAAAAAAGTATTGTTTAATCATTAATTCACTCTATTAATTCATTAAAATCTTTTTCATTTTTGACAATATACTAATCGCGTTAATACCAACAAATTAAGGTGTTTTTTTACCCTCCAATTATAAAAAACAATAAGAACTAGAAATCATAATTGAATTATTAAAATCAAAATTGTTTTTTTTAATTAAAAACGCAAAGAGAAAACTAAATGTTAGTTACAATTACCGGCGCTTCTGGGGTTCATTTAGCAATTAAACTTCTAGAAATACTTAAGGAAAAAAATATTAAGACTGAATTAATTATATCCAAAAATGCAGAAAAGATAATTACGGTTGAATCAGAGTATGAAATCTCTGAGATTCGCAAATTAGCCAATAAAAATTATGATGTAAATGACCTTTTAGCTCCTCCAGCAAGTGGATCTTATAAATTAGATTCTATGATTATAATTCCCTGTTCAATGAAATCTCTCTCTGCAATCGCAAATGGCTATGCAAACAATTTAATCACTAGGGCTGCAGATGTAATGATAAAAGAAAAGAGAAAACTTATTCTTGTAGTACGAGAAACTCCTTTTAGTGCAATTCATTTGGAAAACATGCTTAAGTTAGCAAAATTAGGTGTTATAATTTTCCCTCCTATCCCTTCTTACTACATTAAACCAGAAAATATAGATGAACTTATCGAGTTTACAATAGGGAGGATCTTAGACCTTATGGGTATTGAAAGCAATATTAAGAGATGGGGAAATTCATGATATTTTTCTATTAAAAAATTAGATCGAAAAATATAGGACTTCAAAAAATTAAAATCTAAATGGGAATATATTTATTTCATAAAAAAGTTAAAAATAATCATATTTTATAATACTTTGTAAATCCGTTTTAAAAATTCTATAAGATTAGTTGAAAAGAATTATAAAGAGGAATTCAATTGAAAATACTTCAGGATATTTGGATTGTTGAGAAATCAGGAATTGTAATTTTTCACAGGGAATTTGATAAATTGGTTTCTCCCCAACTTTTTGGAGCAATGATGAGTGCTTTAAACATGTTTTCTGAACAATTAGCTGAAGGAGGTATGTCAAATTTTGAATTAGAAAATTCAAGATTCACAATAATTAAGCAAAGTGGCTTGATATTTGTAGCAAATTCTTCCAAAAGATACAATCAAAAAAAGGTCAATAAAGAATTAAAAAAAATTTCTGATAAGTTTATTAAACTTTATAGCGAAAAATTGAAAAGTTTTAAAGGAAAAATAGGTGTTTTTTCAGATTTTAAAAATGAAATCAAGAATGCTTTAGAAGAAAAACCAGTTTAATCTAAAGATTAGTAACCTTGAGCTAAATTTCAAACATTAAATAATGGTCTACTGAAGCCTTTAATTAAACTAAACCTAATGTTTACGTAAGAGTTGATATTCCAAATCTAAATGTACAGATTATTATATTATGAATGAAAAGGAACCAATCCCCGATGAATTAGCCCTTCAAATATGTGAAGAAGTTAGAGAACTTAATAAGAAAAAAAAAATCAGCTTAGCAAAAGGTCAATGTTGGGGATGTATGAAATATTCACAAAAAAAGAAAGATATTAGACACAGATGTATTTTTGGTGAGGAAAATAATAGAGGTTGTCATTTAGTAAATAAGATTTTTGATTCGAGATATTAAAATAATACTCTCAAATTAAATATTCATTGATTTATCCATTGATGCAATTTACCCACTAAAACTCTTTTACTACTATTACCTCTGAGATCATTAATATTCTGAATATTCATTAACCACATTGAAGATCTCAATTCATGTTTTAAGGTTTTAATTTCTTTTATTGTGTTTACTATGGAATTACTCTTGTAATCCTGCCACGCTGTTCTTAAGAATTTAAATGCAAATCCCCCAATATCAGCACCCAAAACGATTGATTTTGCAATGTCAACCCCAGATCGTAAACCTCCAGTAGCAACTATTAATTTATCAGATACACTTCGTACATTTATTATACTTATTGGAGTAGGAATACCCCATTCTCGAAATGTGTGAGCAATCTTTCGTGTATATACTTCATGACTATAGTCGTCACGCAATGACTCTATTGCTGCAAAACTAGTACCACCCGCACCACCAACATCAAACCCGTCAAAACCTAATAAATCAAGCTTTAAAGCTAATTCTTTATTAAAACCACTCCCAACTTCTTTAGCAATGATAGGAATCTTCAGACTTTTTCTTATTTCTTTAAATCTTTCTTCAAAGTTTTCATAGGAAATATTACCATCTTTTTGAACAAGCTCATGTAAAGCATTGAAGTGTATAGCCATAGCATCTGCTTTAATCATCTCAATGCATTTTTTAAAATAATCAATATTGAAAGTAGGATCACATACCTGTCCTATTCCTAAATTTCCTAATATAGGAATATTTGGTGCTATATCACGAACTATACTAAATGATTCAATTGTGGAAGGATCTTCTAATCCTATTCTCTGACTTCCAATCCCTAACACAATATTTTCAGTTTTTGCTGCGTTTGCTAATATGTTGTTTATCGCTTTAGAAATCTGATGACCTCCAGTAATTGCCGCAATACAAATTGGAGCAGATATTCTTTTTTTAAAGAAATTAACAGAAATATTCGTGTCATCTAATTCAATTTCTGGGAGAGGATGATGAATTAGGGTAATATCATCAAAATAGTTTTTCATATGTTGAACGTTATGTTCTAAAGGAATCCTTATATGTTCTATTTTTCTATTATAGATTTTACTTTCAATTGTTTTATCAGATGATACTTCAATATTAGTACATTCGATATATTGGTTAGTTAATGCTTTCAGAACGTTTTTATTTTTAATTCCATTAATTATTTGAACAGGGATATTTAATCTTAAAATTTCTTCAATTTTTTCTAATTTCCCCTTTATACCTCCAGTAACATCAATTTTTTGGTCTAAATCAGCTAATTTTATTTTAGCTAAATCCTTAGGTGTTAATTTTAAAGCCAATTTTTTATTTTCATTCTCTTTGATAAATATTCCATCTTCTTCTATAGCAAATATAACCTTAGAAATCTTAAAATCTTGAATTCTCTCACATAATTTCAAAATAATATGGTCTCCCGAAAGAATTGAAAAAGAAAAATCCCTACTTAAAATTATGTCTCCATAAAGAACTGGCATTATTCTAAGATCAAGTAATTTTTCAATAGGATCAATAGATTTAATATTAATTTCATTAAATTCTTGAATAAAGATGCTTGACGGTTGAATTGAAATAGCAGGATAACCCTTTTCTAATAATTTATTTATTATTATAGAATTAAATTTATTCATAGCATCATGCGTTTTAGAAAGCCCCATTATTTGATCTTTGATAGAAGTATTTAATCCTTGAGAAATTTGATATTTTTTAGCAAGAGGATGACCAAACGAACCACCTCCGTGAATTAGAATGATTAGTTTTTTACTTTCAATAATCTGATTAAGACAATTTTCTAAAATTTCTTCCCTCAATGAAAAAGGTTCTAACTTATCAGTTAATAAACTTCCGCCTAATTTTAAAACAATTATCTCATTATTGGTTTTCAATTTTGACTCACACTCACCCAATCATGGTTTTCCAGGCTTCATATCCTTTTTTTTCAATAGCTTTAATAATTTTGTCCTGTAGCTCTTCATTTTCAGCTAGAGCAATTACCAAGCCACCTCGACCAGTTCCTGTCATTTTGGCACCAATAGATCCATTTTTTAGGGCTATTTCGACTAATTGATCATTAATTTCTCCAGAAACCGTTACAGCTTGTAATAATTCGTGGTTTTGATTCATAAGACTACCAATTTTTACAATATCTCCTTCTAGTAAGACTTTTTTTGCTTCTGCTGCTAAATTTTCATATTGACTAAAGATTTTTTCAAACTTTTCTGGAGATTCCTCCTTTAAACGTCTAACATCAGCTACTACTTCTGTTGTTGAGGCCGTTATTCCTGAATTTGCGATTATTAAAGGTATTTTCTTAGGTGATTTTAGAAGTTCCATCGTATTTTTTCCCCCAGTTAAGTTTTTTACAAACCAGATTAACCCTCCGTAAGTTGAGGCAGTATTATCAATACCAGAAGGAGTGCCGTGATATGCTTTCTCTCCTTCATAAGCTGCTTCATTGATCTTTTCATCATTTAAGTTAAGATCAAATGTATCATTCAAAGCACGAGAAAGGGAGGTACATTGAGCTGCTGAAGCGCCTACTCCACTAGCGGCAATTAAATTCCCTGCAAACTTAATTTCAAGTTTTTGAATTTCTGTATCTATTTTTAGATATTCTAATACATTTTTAATTGATTGCATTGCCTCATTGAATTTCTTTTTTTTATAACCTGGAGTTGCAGGTCTTTGATCATCAACCGTCCAACCATTACCCACAACTACTTTAACTTCAGCTGTTGTAAAAGATGTTAATGCGGAGGTGATTGCTGGAAGACCATACACTACAAAATGTTTGCGTTTAATCCCGAATTAGGAATTAAATTTCACCAAAAAGTATAGTCTTTCCATATCCTTTTCCAGTTCCCATATTTTTCACCAAGTAAATATGTATAATATGATAAAATTTGAAAATATTCAAATCTATTTAAATTTCTTAATCTATAACTTATTTTGATAATTTTTAATTTTATTTGAAAAGTTGGATAAGAGAGATACAAATTATGTATAATTTTAAAATAAATGCTCATTAGTTGTATAAGAATCATTAGCAGGTTTTACAAGAATAGCTTTTTCGATTCCTTCAATGGATAATAATATTTTTTGAATATATTCAACATTTTCTGGTCTACAAAAACAGTGTACATTTGGTCCTGCATCGATTGTAAAGAAGCAATCTATCTTTTCAGATTTTCGAATATACAAC
>Ga0209635_10001150_pt1 | contig 19490 bp, 17 predicted proteins | sample DeeMarSWOR230_32_FD_187463 | JGI IMG/M metagenome (GOLD analysis project Ga0209635, IMG submission 187463) | Marine sediment microbial communities from White Oak River estuary, North Carolina - WOR-2-30_32 (SPAdes) (version 2) | ecosystem: Environmental > Aquatic > Marine > Intertidal zone >...
CAGGCGAACGGAAAATCGTGAAAACCACCCGAACAGACTACGAAGCCAACGCCGTTATCATCGCCACAGGTTCCCACTACCGCGAAATCGGCGTTAAAGGCGAGAAAGAATTCCGTGGAAGAGGCGTGAGCTACTGTGGTGTCTGCGATGGTCCGTTGTTTAAGGGTAAACGTGTTCTCGTAATTGGAGGCGGCAACTCCGCAGCCACAACTACTCTTTACCTTTCAGGCATAGCTGCCGAGGTAACGGTGGTTCATCGCAGAGACGCTTTTCGCGCTGAAGAAGCCCTTGTGAAAGACACAGCTTCCAAAAAGAATGTGCAGGTTTTCTTGAGCACTGAAGTCAGAGAAATCAAGGGTGAAAAGCTCGTCACCAACGTGGTGTTATTTGACAAAAAGGCAGGGGAAACGAGGGAACTAGCGGTTGACGCTGTTTTCGTCCAAGTCGGAGAAGCGCCTAACAGCCAAATCGCCCGAGATGCCGGCATTGAAATTGACGATGAAGGATACATCAAAAGCGACGTTTTCCAGCGAACCAGCATAGCAGGCGTTTATGCGGCTGGTGACGTGACGAATCACCCTGTCAAACAGGTTGGAACAGCCGTTGGTCAAGGCATCACCGCAGCCCTCGAAGCATACGTCTACATTCGACGACCATATTACCGAAAACAGAGGGAAAACATTATATCATCCAAAAGCCCTTTTCATGCTTCCATAAGCAAAAGCTAGTATGCTTACGGCTTTGAAAAGCACCGCGGAATGAAAGGAAGAGGTTTCCAGAATGAGCGAAAAATGTCTCACTGTGGTAGAAATTAACCAAGATTTGTGTAGTCGATGTCTTGTTTGCCATTCAATTTGTCCCTATGAAGCCATAAACTATGACAAGGAAGCGGACAAGGTAGAAATAGACATACAGAAATGTCAGGTCTGCGGCATCTGCCCTAGCGCTTGTCCCGTTGCCGCGATAGAGGTTGCCTACTACGATTATGATCACTTAGTGGATTATGTGGATTGTGTAAGAAAGAAAGTTGATAGTGATACTCTGGTTTTGATGTGCCGAGGAAACTCTCCTTCCACATGCGAAACCGAAGAGATTCTGTCAGAGCAAGGCATCTGCGTCGACAATTACATCCCGTTGCGTTTGCCCTGTTCAGGAAGAATACCAACCGACTTCATATTCAAAACGCTAAGCTCAGGCGTGAAGAACATAGTTTCAATCCAATGTGAAGACCCCTTCTGCCGCTACAAAGAAGGCACAAAGATCAACACAAGACGGTTCCAGTTGACTAGGAACGTTCTGGAGCAGTTAGGGTACGACAAAAACGCCTTGAAAGTGGTGAAATACTCCAGAAAAGCAGTTTACGACACCACGAAATGCGTGGGCTGCGACAAATGCGTTTTCATCTGCCCCTACGACGCTATTAAAGCGGAACCTTTTGCCACGCCAACCATAATTTACGAAGACTGCGTAGGCTGCGGCGCTTGCGCTTTGGTCTGTCCGCATCAAGCTATCGAAGTGAAAGGCTTTGAATTTGAAAACGTTCTGGAGCGTTATGGCGAGTCAGCGGCTAAACTGAAAGCCGAGAGCAAGGCGCCTGCGATTCTGGCATTCATTTGCCAGTGGTCAGAGTTCTCAGCACTGGACAATTCTGACACTGCGTTTTTGGGTAAGAACGTCTTGGCTTTGGAAGTTCCGTGCTTCAAGGCGTTGGATCCAGTTCACGTTATCAACGCTTTGAAATGCGGTTTTGACGGGGTTATGGCCGCAGTGTGTTCCGCCGACGACTGCAAACTTGAAAAAGGCAGGGACACTGCGGAACGCAACTTAGACGTGTTGAAGGATGTGTTGAAGAAGATGAATTTGCTTGATCGTTTCGAGTATTATGAGGCGTCACCGAGGTGTGCTGGCGAATTCAAAGAGAAGCTGGATGCTTTCTACAAGAAAATCGCGGCTATGCCCCAGTGCGCTGTGATAATGACGGAGGCGAGTGGAAAACGTACAAAATAGTATCTAAAAAGGAGCTTGCTCCTAAGATTAAACTGTTCGAGGTTGAAGCTCCAGATATCGCTGCGAAGGCTCGGCCTGGGCAGTTTATTATACTGATTGTTGGCGAGAAGGGCGAACGTATACCGTTGACAATATGCGGTTACGACGCGGAAAAGGGTACGGTAGCCGTTGCTTTTCATGAGGTTGGCAAGACTACAAAGGAGCTTGGTCTCTTAAACGAGGGTGACTGTGTAGTAAACGTCACTGGTCCTTTGGGTAACCCTTCGGAGATTAAGAAGTTCGGAAAGGTGTTGTGCGTTGGAGGCAGCGTGATGATTGCGCCGTTGCTGTTGCAGGTTAAAGCTATGCGAGAGGCTGGTAACTCTGTGATCACAGTCTTAGGCGCCAGAATGAAAGATGTGCTTATGTTGGAGGATGAAGCCAAAGCCATAAGCGATAAAGTTTATGTTGCTACAGACGACGGCTCCAAAGGCTATCAGGGTCTAGATTTCTTAAAAGAATTGCTTAAGAAGGAAAAGTTTGACCATTGCGTCGCCATGGGACCCGTTGTCATGATGGAAACCGTTAGCGAGATAACAAAGCCCTATGGAATCCCGACGATTGTGACTTTAACGCCCATAATGGTCGATGGCATGGGCATGTGCGGCGTCTGCCGAGTCACAGTTGGCGGCAAGATGCAGTTCGCATGTATTGACGGACCAGAGTTTGATGGGCACCAAGTTGATTTCGAGGGACTGGTTAAGCGTCAGCGATTATTCCTTCCAGAAGAACGTTTGAACTCTGTTTTGTGGGAAATTGGAGGTTGTAAGTGTGGCAGAAACAAAGCCTAAACCTAAACCGAAGATAAAGAAAGAAGTAGTTGAGATGCCTAAGCAAAATCCTAAAGTTCGCGTTAAGAACTTTAACGAGGTTGCTTTGGGTTACACTGAAGAGCAAGCTCTTGAAGAAGCTAGTCGTTGCCTACAATGCGTTAAGCCGCAGTGTGTGGGTGGTTGTCCTGTGGAAGTGCCTATTCCAGAATTCATCAAATGCATAAGAGAAAAGAAGTATGCTGAGGGCATAGCTGTTATAAAGTCGAAAAACGCCTTGCCTGCTGTGTGTGGTCGTGTTTGCCCGCAAGAAGAACAGTGCCAAGTCAAATGTGTTGTCGGAAAGATTGGTGACCCCGTCAGCGTTGGCCGCTTAGAGCGGTACTTAGCCGATTGGGAAGGTGACCATGGCTTTCAGATACCTCCGAAAGCTAAGCCTACGGGCAAAAAAATAGCCATTGTTGGCGCTGGTCCAGCGGGGCTTACCGCTGCAGCTGATTTGGCGAAGCTTGGCCATGGAGTAGTGATGTTTGAGGCGCTTCACTTGCCTGGCGGTGTCTTGGTTTATGGTATTCCTGAATTCCGTTTACCCAAAGCCATAGTCAGAAACGAAGTGAACTACATCCAAAAGCTAGGCGTCGATTTACGTGTGGGCAACATGATTGGCAGGGTGCACACTATTCCAGAGCTTATGAAAAATGGCATAGACGCTGTGTTCATCGGTTCTGGTGCTGGATTGCCTCAGTTTCTGGGGGTTCCAGGCGAGAATTTAGGCGGCATATACTCTGCCAACGAGTACCTAATCCGCATTAACTTGATGAAGGCGTTCACGTTTCCCGAATACGACACGCCAATACGAGTTGGCAAGCACGTTGTGGTCATCGGCGGCGGCAACGTCGCCATGGACTGCGCTCGGTCCTCAATGCGTCTAGGCGCTGATGTATGCTTGCTTTACAGGCGTTCACGGGAAGAGTTACCCGCAAGGCAAGAGGAAATCGAGAACGCTGAGGAAGAAGGCCTAGTGTGCAGGTTCCTTGCTGCACCCCTACGATTTATCGGCGATGAAAAGGGCTGGGTTAAAGCCATAGACTGCCAATGCATGGAACTTGGACCACCAGACCAGTCAGGCAGACGCAGACCAATTCCGATTAAGGGCTCAGAGTTCACGATGGAAACCGACACAGTCATAATTGCCATTGGGCAGACTCCTAACCCGATAATCCAAAGAACTACCAAGGGCTTAGAAGTTAACCCCAAACATGGCACAATACCGGTTAATGAAAACGGCAAAACAAACCTAGAAGGCGTTTACGCGGGCGGCGACGTAGTCACTGGTGCAGCCACCGTTATCAGCGCCATGGGTGCGGGCAAAACAGCAGCCAAAGCCATACACGAGTACTTAATGAGCAAGAAATAGGCGCGTAACTGACGGTCTCAGTGAGACTGTAGCCCCTTATATATAGCAAGGCGGTTTTGAACATCCAATTTCTCTATAGAATTTTTAACATGTTTTCTAATTAGACGTTAAGGGTTTGCTGAGGCTCTGAACGGACTAAATATAGGAGAATAGAAAACGCATTTTCTTGAAGCAAGATTACTATTGGTTTTCCGTTCAGAGTCCTTTTCAGCCCCTTTTCTTTTCTCTTCGTTGCGCTTGTTTATGGGTGACTAAAAAAGGGGAAAGTGGATTTTGCGTTTTTGGTTGCATTTTACCGTTTCCTGAATATCAGTATCAGTACAACGAAGCCTATAATGACTGCTATGAGTATTGCACTGCCTATGCCTAACACGTACGCGTCGGTCATCGGTGCCGGCGTCGGCGTCGGCGGCGGACTAGCAGCAGGCGCTTCTTCAACGTTTACAGCGGTTTTTGCATGCGAGCCATAGTAGGCGCCAGAGCCTGCGAACGAAGCGATTACGGTGTATTCGCCTGGAACTTCAGGAATGAACGAAAGCTTGAAGAATCCGTCTGCGTCGCTTGATGTTCTGCCAACCTCGTAGTAGTTGTTGTTAGGATCAAGAACCTCGACGACAACTTCAACGCCAACAGCGTCAGCTGGACGCTCAAACTGCTTGTACACGTACCCCATCCAGTCACTCATGTTCTCGTCAGCAACTGCTGGAACACCGTTTGGAAAACGCATTTCCAAACCAGCAGACTTCGTACCCGGCGAAACATCAGTCACCATGCCCTTCACTAGTACGCTGTCGCCATGCACCGAAACCTCTGGTCCTGCCGAGACCGTAGTGGCGCTTGGACCCTTGCCGATGCCGTATACGCGCTGATCATACGTATCCATAGTAGCTATTATGCTGTCACCGATTATTGCGCGACCTCCCCAGACGGTTTGGCGGAACAAGCCGTTTGCTCGCCATATTTCTTCTCCGGTTGTGACGTTGAGGCAGATAAATGGTCCACCGCGCGGTCTAGGATCAATAGGCGAGTGCTCAGTGGTGGCGATGTAGATTTTTCCGTCGGTAATGAACAGATAGCAAATTGGCCAGTTATTGCTCCACAAGACTTGCATGTAGGGGTCTCTTGCGGCGTAGCTCCACGCGAGCTCACCTGTCGTGATATCGAAAGCTTTCAGTACTCCGCTCACGGTTCCTGCGAAGAATTTGCCGTAAGCGATTGCACCAGACTCGCCAGCGAACCCGCCCATAAGATGGTCTAAGGTTTCTAGCGGCTCAGTTGTCCATAGGTATTTTCCTGTTTCGGTGCTGAAGCCATAGCGTACCATGTCCTCTTTTGACCGCAGGGTTAAAGCACCGTCTGTTATACTTATGCATCCGAAGCTTATGCTTAGGTCGCCTGTAGCCCATGTAGTGGGTGGAGTCCAAGTTTCATTGAACAGCAATGATCCTATAGTGCCCTTCGATGAATTCAAGTTTAAGCCCCATGTGACGACTTGGCTGGAGGAATAGGAATTACCGACGATTTTATTCCCTGGTCGAATCTGGCGGACACTTCCAGGCAAGCCCGTTGGTATCGTCACGTTCCAATTGTAGCCTGACAGCCCAGTAGGTAAGGTGGGTCTATCCATTGCTTCTTGCGCGTCAATCATCTTTCCCATAGGTTCCCACTGTCCCCATGCCATAGAAGCGTAAGTTGTGCTTGCGTAACACCTTGGTACGTTAGATGAGTTCCACTGAGTCATATAGCCATCACCCGAGTTGACGTAGGTTATTAAGAATTCGCCTTTTGGACCGTATTCAAGAGTGCCCGAAGGCATATTATAGAAGCACCACTGATAGTCGCCAGTGAAGGGGTCAAATGCGCACCATGGATTGCCGGCGGATGAGGGAAGACCAAAGTCGCGACGTGTTTGAGAGTTGCCAGTACACCATAAGTAGTCGTATACGCCGTGATAGTCATATGTATCCCAGTACATCAGTTGACCGCGCGATAACGTTAGGTTGTTTAGGAAGACTCTGGACCATAGCTCTTCACCAGTATGTAAATCAACACAGACTATTTCCTTGTATGGTTCTGGAGTTGCGTATTTGTTGTAGTAAACTTTTCCGCCCAGGATTAACGAGGGCGATCCTCCGAAGCTACCGCCCCATTTGCCTTCGTATGCATCTCCTATTTCGTATGAGTGCTCGCTAGGATTATCTGTGTATTTATCGGGATCGCTGTCAAAGCCCAATGCGCCTCCAACGAGGCCTCCTGACGTCAGCGGCTTTGTCCACAGTATGTGTGCAGTGTCTGGCGCGCCGTCGTTGAAAGGTGCGTAGTAATTGTCGGGGGTCGTGAGCCAACTTCCTGCGAGTCCCGCCCATTCTCTATTCTGCGAGTCTATGGGGCGAGTCCAGTATCCCGTTGGAAGCGGATGCGCTGGATAGAACGTTATTGGTTCCTCCTGTACAACAAGCGTCAGTACCCTGCTGGTGCTAGCCTCCATCGTTATACCGCGGTATGTTTGTTTAGGAAAGTTCGTCTGCAAAGTGTAGTTGCCAGCCATAGTGGGCACGTATACTCTGCCTGTCAGTCCCGTAGAATCAGTTCTAATGCCACTAATCGTTTCAACAACGCCGTCGGGCCTCGTGACTGTTACACTTAAGCCCTCCCAACCATCTGTTGCTACTGACAGCTGTTGTGTAACACCGACTGCAAGCAACGTTTCTTGGTTGACACCCACAGGGTTAGGCGTAGCACCAATGATGGCATAGGACTTCCTTAGAATCTCCGTCACAACCTCTACGGTCACAACGTTGCTTTCAACGGAAAAGTCGGGAGGTAAAGCCCACTTAAGATCGAAATTGCCTGTCTCGTTGAAAATATCAGGGTAAGGGGGTTGATTAGAGTATATGTCACAGTCTCCACTACTTGTGGTAGGTTGCCCCCATACATAGGTAAAGGCAGTTCGACCCGGCCACTTGACCCATAATGTTACGTTTGCAATGTAAGAGCTTGGACCGTTGAGGTCAATGTCCACAACAGAGTGAACAACGACTTTTGTAGAAACGTTCATAATCAAAGTCTGCGCGTTAGCAAGTGGTACAGCAACGAGCGAAACAGCAATAGCAAACAACAGAAACAAAGAAACAGCAGCAGCCTTAGATTTCCTTCTATCAAATTGCAATTTTCTTCTTTCTCCTTCAATTTTATTGCGCATAACTGCGCAAACAATATCTTCCTGAACAAGTGTTATTATGCATTGGTCTGTAGTACCTCTACCATCAAAAGCAAAAAGCTTAAATCGCATAACTCTTCACAGAGGAGGTTTCAGAAGGGGGTCTCTTGGAACCACAGTCTTCAAAACTACAGGTTTTAATGGATTTGGGACTTACGCTAATACAAGCAAGAGTGTACTTAGCGCTCGCTGAGGCTGGACGCTTAAAAATATCGGCAATTGCAAAAATCTCCAAGGTTGCTCGACCAGACATATACCGAACTCTCTTAAAACTCCAAGAGTTAGGCTTAGTTGAAAAAATAATCCAAACGCCACTCGAGTACAGAGCAATTCCAATGGATAAAGGACTCTCGCTTTTGTTAGAAACAAAAACAGAGCAATATGAGAAGTTAAGATCAGAAACTCGGATATTGCTTTATACAGCCGAAATGCAGAAGCCAGATAAAAAGAAACAGATAACAGGGTCTCAATTTGTTTTGATTCCTCAAGGAAGGACTGTTATTGAGAGAATAAGAACTGCCATTGAAAAGGCTCAGCTAAGCATTGATCTTGTTCTCTCCTGGAAGAGGTTCTCGCATGGAATGGTCAGTGCATTTGCTGAAAGCATGGAACTTGCTTGGGCAAAAAATTTGAAAATTCGGTTCATTATAGAAAGCCCTGCGAAAAGTAAAACGGCGGAACAAATGATTCAGTTCTGCAAAGAAAAGCCTTCTTGCCAAATTAGATTTATTCCTAATCACCCTAGGACAGTTTTGGGAATATACGACAAAAAAGAGATATTCATAATAGCTTTTTCGAAAACAGATTTACCAGGGTCTCCCGCTCTTTGGTCAAATAATTTTAGTCTAATCGCTCTAGCAGAGGACTATTTTGAAAAACTATGGTTCACAGCAATTGAAAACTGCCATTGAGATTCCCTGCAAACCTAAGATTTAGGATAGCCTCACTATAAATAGGTTGAACGCGAGTTTAGCCTATATTAAGAATATGGTAGTGCGGTGCAAGAGTGTTTTCGCCGGTGAGGAAGTTTGACTTCGGAAGAGAAATACTCAAAATAATAGCAATTGTAACTATGGCTATAGACCACATTGGCGATATTCTGTATCCAGACACGCTGTTTCTTCACATTATCGGCAGGCTCTCCTTTCCCTTATTTGCTTATCTCATAGCATTAGGAATTGAAAGCACAAAGAAACCAAAAAAATACATGGCGACACTACTTTCTTTTGGCCTGATTTCCCAAATTCCCTACTTTCTTGCTTTCGAAATCCAGCCTTTTGAACGACTGAACATACTCTTTACGCTGTTCCTAGGCGCCTTGACTATCTACTTTTTTAACAAAAGAAGTTTATTGGCGTTCGTTCCTATCTTGCTTTCTATTCTTCTTATGACAGAAGGAAGTTACTATGTAGTGCTGACCGTGGCATGCATGAAACTTCTAAAAAGCAATCCGAAACTCGGTTTTCTCGCTCTATTCGCTCTGAACCTTCAATTCCTGCTTATACCAGACACACAAGTGCTGTCTCTGTTTGCGGTGCCGCTAATTCTTCTTCACGTAAAAAACTGGTTAAAAAAGGAAATACTCATTCCCGAAAACTCTCTCGCTTACTCAATTAGAAAATACGCTTTCTACAGTTTTTACCCGCTGCATCTGGCGTTGCTGTTTTTAATAAAACTGTTTTTCTTCTGAGTGCACCCACCGCAGCGCTTTTTCGATAAGTGTTATTACTCTTATTTCATGATTTACTGTAAAGGTTCGTGTTACATATGCAAGCAAAGAATAAGCCTTGGTTCAAATTCTGGCCTTCCGACGTACCCAAACGCATCGAATATCCGTTGATTCCGCTCCATGAAATTCTGGCAAAAACCGCGAAAGAGCATCCAGACAGAGCTGCCATAGCGTATTTTGAAGGGAAAATCACTTACCGAGAATTAGATTCGCTTTCCAACCAGTTCGCTGGTGCTCTGAGTGCTCTAGGCGTGAAAAAAGGTGACAGAGTTGCGATTTTTCTGCCCAACATTCCGCAGTTCGTAATCGCATATTTTGGCGCTCTCAAGGTGGGTGCCGTTTTAACAGCCATAAGCCCGTTGCATAAGGAGCGCGAAGTGGAGTATCAGCTGACTGATTCAGAAGCTGAAACCATAGTTGCCTTAGATTCGCTTTACCCAATCGTGGAGAAGGTTTGGCGGAAAACCAAACTGAAGAACGTCGTAGTCACAAGTTTGGAAGACTACGCATCTAAAATCGCTATTTCGCCCAGCAGAGTTGGACAGAAGCCAAACGTCTATTCCTTCCAAGAGCTGCTTAAGGAAAAAGGGGCTAAGCCGCCGAAAGTGAACATCAACCCGAAAGAGGATTTGGCGGCGCTACAGTACACGGGCGGAACCACAGGCACGGCCAAAGGCGCCATGCTAACCCACACGAACTTGGCCTCAAACGCTATTGCTTTTGCGGCTTGGATAAAAGGCGCCACCGCAGAAGAAACGTTTCTAACCGCTCTGCCGCTCTTCCACATTTACGGCATGACCACAAGCATGAACGTGCCAATCCTCTTAGCCGCCAAGATGGTTCTGCTTCCCCGTTTCGACCCTGTGGCAGCCTTAGAAAACATCCAGAGGCACAGCGTCACAGTCTTCTGCGGCGTCCCCACCATGTACTCGGTGCTGCTGGCTAACCCCAAGCTGGGCAAGTTCGACTTAACCAGCATCCGCGTTTGCATTTCAGGCGCTTCGCCGCTTCCGCCGCAAGTTCAGAAAAAATTCATGGAAATAACTGGCGGTTTTCTCGCGGAAGGCTACGGCTTAACCGAAGCGTCGCCCGTCACTCACTGCAACCCCGTGGACAAGACCATGCGCACAGTGCGGCTAGGCTCCATCGGCCTGCCTATGCCAGACACGGACGCCCGAATTGTCGATGTGGAAACAGGCGCAAAAACGCTGAAGCCCAGTGAAACAGGCGAACTCGCCGTCAAAGGACCGCAAGTGATGCGGGGCTACTGGAAAAGACCTGGGGAAACTGCACTTGTGCTCCGTGATGGGTGGCTTCTCACAGGCGACATAGCAAAAATGGACCAAGACGGCTACTTCTACATCACCGACCGCAAGAAAGACCTCATAAAATACAAGGATTACAGCGTTTACCCACGCGAAATAGAAGATGTGATTTACGAGCATCCAGCCGTGAAGCTCTGCGCTGTAGTCGGCAAGCCAAGCCCAGTGGTAGGTGAGGTTCCGAAAGCCTTCGTAGTGCTGAAAGACGGCGCAAAAGCGACGGAAGCGGAAATCATAGCTTTCGTCAACGAAAAGGTTGCCCCATACAAGGCTATAAGAGAAGTGGAGTTCAGGAAAGAGTTGCCAATAAGCGCCGCAGGCAAGGTCCTCAGAAGAATGCTCCAAGGAGAAGAGAAAAGAAAAACCCTATGAGCGCCGTCGAAACGTATAAGAGAACTCCGCTCTTTCTGTTTTAGAGATGGTTTTCCTTGCGCGTTAAAATCAACGTTACGGGCATAGTTCAAGGCGTCGGCTTTCGCCCCTTCATCTATCGGATAGCGGTAAAAAACGGCTTGACAGGCTACGTGCGCAACAAGGGCGACGCAGGAGTAGAAATCCTCGTAGAAGGCAACGAGCAAAGCATTCATAGTTTTCTGCGCGACTTAAAGGAGAAGAAGCCGCCCTTGGCTCAAATCCACGGCATCATAACAACAACGCTTGCGGGCAAAAACCAACACACGAAATTTGCCATCTACAAAAGCTCCGAAGAAAAAGAGCTTTCGGGCTCGGTTATACCTCCCGACATAGCCATATGCGACGAGTGCCTGAAAGAACTGCGTGATCCGAAAGACCCGAGGTACGAGTATTTCTTCATCACCTGCACGAATTGCGGACCTCGCTTCACAACAATTGAACGCTTGCCGTACGACCGCGAAAACACCACCATGCGCGAGTTCCCAATGTGCAGCTTCTGCCAGAAAGAGTACACGGATCCGCTGAACAGGCGTTTTCACGCGCAAACCGTGGCGTGCCCAGAATGCGGACCGAAAGCTTACTTGACAACAAGAACTGGCGAGCAGATTCAGCATGCCGATGCAGTGCGTGAAGCAGGACGATTACTCAGTGAAGGCTCTATTCTCGCCATAAAAGGCTACGGCGGCTTCCACGTTGCCGCATCCGTGACCAGAGACGAACCATTACAAGCGCTTCGAAGAGCGAAGCATAGAAGAGCTAAACCCTTTGCCATCATGGCTCGAAGCTTGGAAGCCGCAAAAAGCTTCGCCGAAGTAACCTCGAAGGAGGAAGTGCTGCTTACTTCTTACGCGCGTCCGATAGTGTTGCTGAACAAAAGTGATGCCTACGGTCTTTCACCGTTGGTGGCTCCCGATCTGCACAATGTCGGCGTCATGTTGCCCTATACCGCAATGCATTATATGCTCTTCGACCGTGTGGACGACGCGGCGTTCGTGATGACCAGTGCTAATCCGCCTAACCAGCCCATCGTCAAGGATAACACTGAAGCATTGAAGACATTAGGCGACATTGCGGATTACTTCTTGTTTCACAACCGCAAAATCGCTTATCGCTGCGACGACTCAGTCCTGCGGGTTCACGGCACTCGCCCCTCGTTCATTAGGCGAAGCAGAGGCTATGCGCCAGCACCTATAATGCTGAAGGAAAAAGCGAAGCGTTGCGTCGTAGGCTTAGGCGGCGAACTGAATAACACTTCCTGCGTTTTGCTTGAGAACAAAGCTTTCATCAGCCAGCACATCGGCGATGTGGAAAACGTTGAAACACGAGCTTTCCTTCAAGAAGCTACAAACCATTTGATTCGCTTAACTAACAGCCGCGTGGACACTGTAGCCTGCGATTTGCATCCGAAATTCACCACCACAGCTCTCGCACAGGAACTGGCTGCTGAGAACGACTGGCAGTTTGTTCAGGTGCAGCACCATCACGCGCACGTTGCCGCGTTAATGATGGAACACGCAGTAGACGAAGCAGTGGGCGTAGTCTGCGACGGCTACGGCTATGGCACTGACGGCAGCGCATGGGGCGGCGAAATCCTGTTCTGCACGCGAGAATCCGCGGAGTTCAAGCGGTTAGCGCATTTAGAAAAGCAGCCTCTGCTCGGCGGAGATGTGGCTACTCGTTACCCCTTGCGCATAGCGGCGGGAATTCTCAGCAAAAAAGTAAACGTGGACGGCTGGCTCCTTAAGCATAGCGGACATCTACCTTACGGCGAAACCGAGGCGAAACTAATTCTCAATCAGCTCCAAAAGGGCGTCGGCGCCATTGAAACCACCAGTTGCGGCAGAGTTTTGGACGCGGTTGCTGCTATTCTAGGCGTATGCTACGAACGCACTTACGAGGGCGAGCCAGCTATGAAGCTGGAATCCGCTGCCATTAACGGCAAAGACGCTCTGAACATGAAGCCCCTAATACGCGGCAACGTGTTAGACACGACGCAGATGTTCCATGAGATCTTTGAAAACATCGGTAAAGTGTCAACGGCGGATCTGGCTTATTCCGCTCACGCCTATTTAGCCGAGGGCTTGGCTTCGCTTGCGGTGGAGAAGGCGGTGGAGGCTGGCGTCGAAGCTGTGGGTTTTTCGGGTGGTGCCGCCTGTAATCAGATCTTGGCGGGAGTTATGCGGCGGACGGTGGAGGCTGCGGGCTTGAAGTTTCTGGTTCATGAGGCTGTTCCTGCGGGTGATGGCGGGGTTTCCTTTGGGCAGGCGGTTGTAGGTGGGTTTTTCTGGTTTTAGACCATAACCATTTTATCGCGGTTTATTCCTCGATTTATGTTGATACGGCATGTGTTTGGCGATTCCAGCGCGTGTCATGCGCTTAGACGGTAGCAAAGCCCAAGTGGACTTCGGAGAAGGCGTTTTGAGAGAGGTTAACGTGACGCTTGTAGATGCTAAAGTGGGCGATTACGTTTTGGTGCACGCAGGCTACGCCATTCAAATGGTAGACGAAAAAGACGCTCTTGAAACGTTAGCCTTGTGGAAGGAGATTCTTGCATTTGAAAAGGAACAAGGCAGCTGATGGGAATGGCTGAAAAACTCAGGTTCAGAGACCCAGAACTCGCAAAGAGCATAGCGCAGAAAATTCGAGAAGTAGCGCCAAAGGATGAAACCGTCAAATTTTGCCATGTCTGCGGCACCCACGAGTGGACTATAACGCATTATGGCTTACGCAGCCTCTTGCCCAAGAACGTTGAGGTCATCGCTGGTCCAGGCTGCCCCGTCTGCATAGTGCCAGCCGCCGAGATTGACGAGGCAGTGCAGCTATCGCAAAAAGGCGTGGTCGTAACGTGCTTCGGCGATGTTTTACGCGTGCCAGGAAGCCACATGTCGCTGTTAGACGCCAAAGCTACAGGCGCAGATGTTCGCGTTGTCTACGGTGTCGCTGACGCGGTTGAAATGGCAAAGCGCGAGCGGGATAAGGAGTTTGCCTTTTTTGCGGTGGGTTTTGAAACAACTGCGCCGTCAACAGCGGTTGAAGCACTTGGGAAGCCGCCTGAAAACTTTAGTTTCTTGGTTTCGCACAGGTTGATTCCGCCTGCTATGGAGCTTTTGCTGGGTGTGGGCGACCTGCAGATTGATGGTTTTATTGCTCCTGGTCATGTGAGCGCAATTATCGGCTTGAAGCCGTACGAGCTTTTTCCGCGGGTTTATCGCATGCCCACGGTTGTGGCTGGTTTTGAACCCATAGATGTTTTGATGGGAATTTACATGCTTTTGAAGCAGCGTGCTGAAGGGACGGCGCGGTTGGAAAACGAGTATACGCGCATAGTTAAGTGGGAGGGAAACCCGAAAGCGCTGGAAGTGATGGACCGGGCTTTTGCGGTTACGGGTGGAAACTGGCGAGGCATAGGCAGACTGCCTGATTCAGCTTTGAAACTGCGTGAAGAGCTTTCAGCGTATGATGCGCGTGAGAAGTTCGGCGTTAAGGTTGAGCAGGGCAAGGACATTCTGCTTGGCTGTGAGTGTCACTTGGTGATTATTGGCAAGATTAAGCCTGACGAGTGTCCTATGTTCATGAAGGCGTGCACTCCAGCAAACCCCGTGGGCGCCTGTATGGTCAGCAGTGAAGGCACCTGCAGAGTCTGGGCTACAACAGCCACTCGCTCTCAGTGATAAGTTGCTTTTCTGGAATGTGCTTCTGCAAAAGGCTTAAAAATATGACATGTGTCATACTTAATTATGAGAACTCCCTTCGAAAGGGGTCCTAAATGAAAAAGAAACTCTTCTTGATGCTGCTTGTAACAGCTCTTGGACTTGTTATTTCTGGGTCTGTTGTTGCCGTGCAAGGCGCTTCTGAATGGACTCTAGAAGTAGACGGGTCTGTTTATGCTCCTGCTGTTCTAACCTTAGATGACCTTAGGGCAATGCCGCGAACCATTGTTTATACTGATCTCTACTGTTACGGCGAACTTGTGACAAGTGGAAATTGGGGTGGAGTTAGCCTTCGTTTCATCCTTGAAAACGTTGAATTCAACCAGAATGCAATGTCCGTAGAGTTTTCCGCTGAAGATGGATATAAAATCGGACTCTCAATCGCTGAAGCGCTGCGGGAAGATGTAATTATAGCCTATGAGAAGGATGGACAAGTTTTACCCGAGACCCTGCGCTTGGTGCTCCCTGACGTAAATGGTGCAAGTTGGATTGCTATGATTACTCGTATAACCGTAAGTATGAATGCGTCTTCACCTCCACAATCCGCCACTCCAATAGCCATCAACCCGCCACCTACGCTGCCACCGTCTCCAACGCCACAGCCCACGCCTACACCCAAACCAACCCCATCGCCATCGCCTGCTCCGTCGCCATCGCTTACAACCCCCCAGTCTAATCCAAAGCCATTCCCAATAACTTGGACTGTGGCTGCCGTAGCAACAGTGACTGTTGCCAGCGCAGGTCTCATTGTCTACTTCAAGAAACGCAATCATTAAGCGAAAAATTTCATGTTCTCCTTTGTTTTGCTGCGGAAAATGTTTGTACGTTGCAACTTTTGGCGCTGTTCTTCTGCGTTTGTTAGCAGATTCTTGGCACTGGGTCGCCTACTGGTCTGGCGATTATCCGCTTGCCTCCCACAGCCGTCTGCATCGCCACGCCAACGAATTCCTTTGTAACTTCACCGATGACCTCCGCGTCTTTGCCCTCTTTAGTTTCCTTCAAGAACTTAAGGACTTGTTCTGCCTTAGCGGGTACCGTGCCGATTATTATTTTTCCTTCGTTTCCAACTTCAAACGGGTCCAACCCCAGCATTTCACAGGCTGCCCGCACATCATTTCTTACGGGAACTTTATCCTCGTAAATTATTATGCCCTTTTCCGATTTTTCGCTGAACTCGTTTAGGGCGTCAGCCAACCCGCCCCGTGTAGGGTCTTTCATGGCTACCACGCCGCCGACCTCGTCGAGCATGCGCTGAATCATGCGGTTTAGGGGTTTAACGTCGGACTTTATCTCGCTTCCGAAGGTTAATCCCTGTTGCGCCGATAGCACAGCCAAGCCGTGGTCGCCTATGGTTCCAGACAGTATTATCTTGTCGCCCACGCTCAGGTTGGAGTCTAGAAGCCAACGCGCCGCAAAACCGCTTCGGTATTGCCTGACCACTTTCAGGTTATTCTCCAGCGTCACTGTTCTTCTACCGATTCCCGAGACGTTCATGACGCAGCCGCCTAAGCTGCCTTTCTCAACGACTTTGGTGTCGCCCGTGACTATGCCCACGCCCGCCTCAGCACATGTCTGCTGCATGCTCGCCAATATCCTCTCCAAATCAGAAAGCGCCAACCCTTCCTCCAAAACCAAGCCGCATGCCAAAGCGTACGGCTCAGCACCCAAAACCGCAATATCGTTGACGGTTCCAGAAATGGCTAGGCGCCCAATGTCTCCGCCTGGATAGAATATAGGCTTGACGGCGTGAGAATCACTTTTCAAAACGACATCGCCCACGACGGCAGCGTCGTCCATGGCTTCAAGCGGAACCTCAGCGTTGCCCACGCCTCCAAAATACTTCACAACGTAATTTTTAACCAAGTCGTGCATGACGGTGCCGCCAGCACCATGCAACATGGTTATCGCGTCTTTTTTCTCGCTCATCTGTCTTTGCCTTCGTGTAGGTCTAACCTTTAAAGTGGAACATAAACACATCGCAACAACAGAGAAATTTTTCACGTTGCCCTTCGCTTAGAAGAGACCACGCCATTTCTCTCTTTATATGAGGGGGTAGTCTTTTCCGAGCAGCTACCAAGCCCTAGTCTAAGCAACAGTTGACTCTATATATAGAGGGGGTATAGACAAAAAATCACACAACAGCTCAGCGGAAAACGGCTACCAGCAGCGACCATGTGTTTTCGGAAAAACTATAAAAGACAATAACGGAACCTATAAACCGTACACCTCACGTTCCGAACAGTCCCGCACAAGGGACTTACACCAGCTTTAGCGTAGCTCAAACTAGTTTTGATACGGAAAGCCATATAAATCGCCATTACGCTGTTGAATTGCACAATTGGAGCGAACATGAAATGCCAAAATGGGGATACTCCGTAATAGAAGAAGAACTGGACCCTGAAAAAACAGCGAAAGCCAGCGGTCGAGAAGTCAGAGTATCCCACAAGGCAGCCCGAGAAGTGTGCAGAACAATCAAAGGTATGATGCTTGCTAATGCGAAAAGGTATCTCAGAGACGTTATAGAAAAGAGGAAAGCGGTTCCCTTCAGAAGATACAAAAAGAAACTTGGTCACCGTGGTGGACTTGAAAAAGCTTTTGCGGGAAGATACCCGATAAAAGCAGCGCAGAAAGTGCTGCATGTGGTTGAAGGGGCAGAAGCAAACGCTGAAAATAAAGGCTTGGACGTAGACAGACTCCGCATATTTCACGCTGCTGCCTATCCAGGCATAAAAATTAAGCGGTACACGCCTAGAGCGCATGGAAGAGCTTCACCAAAATTTAATACCACAACGCATATCGAGATTGTTTTAGACGAAAAGCCTGGGCAAGGGGAAGTATTTTAATGTCCATTGTTAAACGTTTTATAACTGAAGCCATCAAAAAGACGGAAATCGACGAGTTTTTGCAAAAAAAGCTTGAGCGCGCTGGCTACGGCGGAGTTGACCTTTCCAAGACCCCGTTGGGAACCCACGTGGTGATTTATGCCATGCGACCCGGCATAGTTATAGGACGTGGCGGAGAAACAATAAAAGACCTCGCCACAACTTTAGAAGAAAACTTCAACATTTCAAACCCACAGATTTCTGTTTCAGAAATCGAAGTCCCTGAATTCAACGCTTTTGTGGTTGCGTCTCGTGTAGCTTCTGCCCTCCAAAGAGGCGTTCACTTCAGACGCGCTGGTTTTTGGGCTCTGAACCAAGTTATGGATGCAGGCGCCTTAGGCGTGGAGATAGTGATAAGCGGCAAGCTACGAACCGAGAGGGCACGTTTCGAAAAGTTCCGAGCAGGTTACTTCCCAAGATGCGGCGACGCCGCGTTGAAATACATGAAAAAAGCCGAAGCTCACGTTCAACTTAAACCTGGCATCATCGGTGTGAAAGTCAAAATAATGCCTCCAGACGCACAGTTTCCAGACAAAATCCAAATTGCTGAGGAACTGCCACCTGAAGAAAAGGTCGAAGAAAAAGAGGAACCTTTGCCAGAACAAGAAGTGGAAGAACTTCCGGAAGAGCAAGCCGAAGAAAAAATGGAAGCGGAAGAAGCATCAGAAGAAACCGTAGAAGGAGAGGAGGAGGCGGAAGAGTAAATGCCCATATTGCGACTGAAAGACATCAGCGGCATGTCTTCTGAAGAACGAACTAAGAAACTCTCTGAACTTAGGGCAGAGTTAGCCGGGCTGAGAACCATGGTCAAGGCAGGCGGTGCCGTGGAGAACCCCGCTAGAATGAAAGAATTGCGCAGGACAATTGCCCAGATACTTACAATTGAGAATGAAAATAAACTGGGACTTAGAGAAACAAAGGAAAAAGCAGCAAAGAAAACAGCAAAAGCAAAAAGGAAAAAGGAGAAGAAAAACAAGTGAAGGTAACCCCCGACATCATACGTCACGAATTCATAGGAACTGAAGGAAAAATCGCCAAAAGCCAACATGCTAGTTATGTTGGGATACGCGGCAAGGTAATTGACGAAACAAAAAACACTTTTACAATTCTGCATGAAGGTAAGCCGAAAAGTGTAATAAAAAACTCGGCAGTTTTTAACTTCAAGTTTTCCGACGGAACAATCGTTGAAATCGACGGTAAACTTTTAGTTGGGAGACCTGAAGACCGCCTCAAGAAAAGCGTGAAGAGGTTATGGTGATGTCTCTAACTTTTAAGAAACCTAGGAAATCTTGCGATGATAAGAATTGCCCTTTCCATGGAACACTGTCCGTGAGAGGGCGCATTTTAGACGGCGTCGTCGTCACCGCCAAAATGGATAAAACCGTTGTTGTGGAACGCGAATACCTTCAATTCTCCCCTAAATTCGTGAGGTATGAGCGAAGACGCAGTCACATTCCATCGCACAACCCGCCATGCATAGACGCAAAGGAAGGCGAAAAAGTAAGAATCGCGGAATGCCGTCCCATCAGCAAGACAGTAGCCTTTGTTGTTGTGGAGAAACTGGAGGCGAAGTAAGATGGCAGCGAAGGCAAAACAAAGGGCACTTATCGCAAAAGGAATGCTTTCACACGGACAGAAAGTTACGAGGGGACTCTTAGCTGGCTCGAAACTAAGATGCACTGATAACACTGGAGCGCGAGTATTGCGTTTAGTTCAAGCCATGGGCTACAAGGGTCGATTGAGGCGTTATCCATCCGCCACTGTAGGCGACAAGGTTACTGTTTCTGTTAGGCAAGGGTCACCAGACATGAGAAAGAAGATTTTCCAAGCGGTGATCGTAAGACAGAAGAAGGCTTACAGGAGAATTGACGGCGTCTGGGTTCAGTTTGAAGATAATGCAGCGGTGATCATAACTCCTGATGGTGAAATGAAAGGCTCAGAAATCCGCGGTCCCGTAGCAAGAGAAGCTGCTGAAAGATG
>Ga0209635_10001151_pt1 | contig 19489 bp, 17 predicted proteins | sample DeeMarSWOR230_32_FD_187463 | JGI IMG/M metagenome (GOLD analysis project Ga0209635, IMG submission 187463) | Marine sediment microbial communities from White Oak River estuary, North Carolina - WOR-2-30_32 (SPAdes) (version 2) | ecosystem: Environmental > Aquatic > Marine > Intertidal zone >...
TCCGATCTGTAAGTCCTACACAATCTCCATAATCGTCGGTAATCCTCACGCAGATCAATTTATTCCCTTCACTTGATAATCTCTTGAGCGTTCCCCCTGAAAATATAGTTAAATCATCCGCATGAGGACCAATAGCTAATACTTTTTTATATATAAGTAATTCTTGTACCGTTTTTCTAACAACCTCTGCGGCTTCATAGCTAAGCGATTCCAATTCGTGTCCAATAAACTTTTGTGGTTTTTCTAAGTCATTCTTGAATTTAACGGGTTCCTCTCCATCTGCCCATTCAAAAGGTGTAAACGTAAATTCCATTGGTTTCAATTTATATTCATCCAAAGGAATAAAATAACCTAATTCTTCTTCTGCAATGCTAAATACCAAATATACATCTTCCTTTTTACCATATTTCTCAAGAATGGGTGCAATTAACCGTGGAAAAGGTTCACCAGGCACATTAACAAAATTCAAATTTCCTATTCGTATCTTGCTTATCTGTGTAGGTATTTTCCCATCAACCAATTTTCGATCGAATAATCCAATATCGATTAGAAGTTTAAAATTAGCATTAGTGAGGGGTAATAATACTTTTCTATAACGCACTTCAATATTAGACATTTGTAACTCTTTATCATTGTTAAAAATTTTCTTGATTTCCTTAAATAATTCGTCAGCATATATGCTTAATTGTTCATAACCATGTTCGCAATATATTGGAGATTGAGCACCACTTAATCCGAGTCCAAAAAGTGCAATACAACCAAATTCTTTTTCAATCATTCCACTTACAAGCCCAGGATAATCTGCTGAAATTTCAGTGTTCGATCGGTTAGTAATCTCTGGTTGGGCAGTAAACGTCCATATAATTCCGACATTCGACTCACCAGATTTAAACTTCACTAAATGGAGGCTTCCATCAATAGCTTCAGGGTTCCTATAATTTTCAATAAGGTCATTTCGAGTTGAATAAGAATGATAGATCTCTACAGGTTTTAAATTCTTTTCCGCTTCAAGTACAGCTTCAACGATTTTATCAATTATAAATAAGAAGTAACGTTTATTTATACCAGATTTACCAATGATAGGTCCATATAATCCTAAAGTATCACTACCAGCATGAGTATGAGTAGCAAACACAAACACATTTCTAGGTAAAAAATCATAAGCAGCAAGTCGATATCTTACTTGATCTCCTAACTCCATCAACATGCCCACAATTTCAAGTGAAATCAAAACTATCTTAGTAGTCCCATCAAAAAGAACTATAACACGAGTAAAAATAGGATCATGGATACCAGTAACCCGAGGAGCTTCCATAGTAGCATACCCTGCTATATAAAAATCTCCAAAATCTCCATTCAAATCGGGAGTTATTTCTCGTTTAGAAACACCACATTTTAACATATTTATATCCTCTCTATTTCTACATTTTAATTAGAAAACTTGTATATAATAAAATTATTTCCAATTATTTTAATATATAAATTCACACTTGAATTTAATTTCATAAAATAATATAAATTTTAAGAAAAAAAAGATAATATTATATTTTTTTCAAGAAGTTTTCTCTTTCTTTTCTGCATGAAGTTCTGTCAGCATTTTCTTATTTTCTTCTAATCTTTTTCCATGTAGAGGCCATAAATACAAAAAGATAAGTGCTATGATAATAATGATAACTGGCCATACTCCTACTAAAAATCTGAGTCCTAATTGGACATTAACTCCAGGATTTGGTGTATAATCGCCCCAACCTGTACCACTGAAAACGAATGCTATAATTAAGAGATTTATCGCACCTGATAGTCTATTAAATAAAGCAACTACTCCATAATATGCTCCCTCTCTTCGAACATTTAATCCAGATCGAATTTCATCATCATCAATTACTTCCGCTAATCCTTGATCGTAAAGGTATATTGACCCTCCAACTCCAAAACCCACTAAAATAACTAGGATATAACCAGTAATTTCATCAAAAGCTAGTATAAAAAGTAGCAATGAAATCCCCCAAAATACTAATGAAATCATATATGATTTACGTACTCCATACTTATAACGAAGATGCATCCAAAGGGGTGTTGAAACAGCGCTGATTAATAAGCCTACTAATAGAATTAGACCGGGGTCACTCATATTTAATACATATTCCCCATAAAGTGGCATTATTATAGGAAGAATACCATATACGATAAATACACCTAAAGCAATAACGCAATAAATCATAAATGCTTTGTTTTTAAAGGTCACTCTATATGATTCTTTCCATTTAGGGGCACCGTCTACATCTTTTGAAAATTCTTTACGCTCAAAGCACCCAAATTTAAGCATTACTAAGACACATATTCCTACAATAATAGCAGCAACCACTCCGTTAAGAACAAATTGACCAGGTGTATATGGATAATCATATCTATTTGGGATATCTTCTATGAAAACTTCAGGTAAGAGAAATGCAAAAACAAGTCCAATAATAGTGAATATGCTTCTCCATACGCCAACTGAACTACGATCTTCGTCAGTGAGAAACATCTCTGGCCAAAGTGCATTAAAGTTAACAGTATAAGTAGTAAAAACAAGATCAAATATTATTAAAATAATTACGTAATAGGCAAAGGTTAATATATCATTACCCATTGGAGGCATCCAAATAAATATCATAAGGAGACATAACGGAATTGTAGCTATAAAAATCCATGGTTTTCTTCTGCCCCATTTGGTCCTAGTCCGATCAGAAATCACCCCGATAAGAGGGTCATCAATAGCATCCCATATCGAATAAATTATAAATCCTGCACTTACTAACCAGACATTTAATCCTGCTACTGTGAAATAAAAACTGAATCCTAAAAACAAAAAGTTTTGAAGAGCCAAATTATCTGATAATGTTCCAAATGCATATCCAATTCTAGTTCTAAGAGAAGTCTCGTATTTTTTCTTTGATTTTTTTTCAATTTTAATTTCGTTCATGAAAAATATTATGTTAATAGAATATAAAAAATTATCAGCTTATTCTACCCTTCTATATTTGAATCAATGCAATTTAATAAGATTTCACAGATTTTTAACATATATTTTTTTTAATTCAGATGAATATTCGACATAATTAAGCATTTTTTCTAATTTTTATTATGTTCTACTATTATGAAGAAATATCGTTAAAAACAATTAACTTTAAATATAAGAGTTTCAGTATTTATCTGGAGAAATAATACAAGAATATAATATATTAGCGATTTAGTTTAAACTGTATCGTATATTAAAATGCTGATTCGTGAAGCAGGTATTTTATTTCAAGGACTTCCAATAATTTTCAAAAGTTATCATAGAGCTAGTAAGGAAAAAATCAATCTAGTTTGTACGAGTGGATTAATGAGTGGACTCTTAACCTTTGCCGAATGCTTAATGGAGCCAGTAGAATATTTTGAAAGCGATAAATATACTATAATCTTTAGGAAAGGACGTATAAAGGATTGTTTCTCACTCGCACAAGAAATTGTTGCTTTTCTGGTGATAGATAAAGACGAAAGGCTTGAGAAGTATTTACATAAGACAATTATGCCATTATTAGAGAAATTATTAAAGAGATTCAAATCTCAATTTAAAGGTTGTAACTTTACAAAAGCAAATCAATTTGAGAGGTTTAAACTAACACTTAATAAGCTATTTGGAACAGGTACATTAACTTTCGAAGAAAAAGTTGCTTCTATATTGGTTTAAGTATCTAATTTTTTTGACCTAATTGAAAAAAAGAAGAATTTAAGAGTTCTAAGGTTTAAATTGTTCTTTAATTCTATTATAAAGTGGTTTTATACTATCTAGGCAATTTATGTCTAATAAGTTAGGACGGCCATGCGGATAATGGGCAAATATAACTGAATCAAAGAGAGTCCAATTTATATTATTAAATCCAGCATCATATCCTAAAACTTTAAATCCTTTTTTTAACGCAAGTTCCATTGATTGTATTCCATTTGAAGTTGTTGGTATTTTCCAGAGGATTACGGTCCAATTCTTATAGACCTTTAATAAGTTATTTATAGATTTTTCTTTAATATAACCATATAATTTTACGATAGCATTATAATAATCTTTAGAGACACCATAAAGTTCATATCCCTTAAAGGTTTTCGCTTTTTCAACATGTAAAGTATCATCTTTCATTTTCTTACATTTATTTTTCAAGTATTTATAGAAAAAGATTAAATCCTCATTATCTAATAAAAAGACATTTTTATCCCTTTTTTTCCAGAGATTTCTAAATATCATCGAAAAATTTATTGCTGTTTCCTCGCGGTGTGGAGGATATGGATGATTATCGTCAACTTCAAAATCTCTTTTATCTCCATAATTTAAATAAGAAGGGATTATACTATATGGTACTGCTCCAGTATTTTGAGCAACTGCTTGAATTTTAAGCTGAGAACCTCGTACATTTGAATCAAGTCTTAAAACTTCTTTGAATTGAGGCATTTTTGTGACTGTAATAAGCCCTGCTGCAGCAATTTTTGTTGTAACTCCCAATCCTTGGAACTTTTTCCTTGTAATTAAACTACCAGCATGGGCAATATATCTTTCTTTTTCAACTAAAGCAACTCCAGCAGGTTCCTTCTTTTCTATATAATCGCCAACAATCCAAAATACATTTGGATCTGAAATTTCTTTTTTTAGAAGATCGATATCATAAACTACCGGATCAATATAGTCATAATTATAAATTTCTCTGAACATAATAGAAATATTTCTTGCATCCTTAGGTGTTGCAAACCGTAATCCATATTCCTCACCACTTTTTGAAAAAAATTTTTGGAAATAAGTATCATCCTCTTGATAAAATAATTCGTCTTTACTTAATGTTGCCATTTAAATCACCTTGATAAAGATTTTTTTTAAAAAGCTAATTAATACTTTCTAAAAGGATTTATAAAAATTTCGCTTTTTTCACATGAAAAAAATGAAAAAATTGTCTATTTCTATATAAAAAATTCTTAAAAATTGAGAAGCCGTTATAAAATGGTTATTTTTTTAATCTAGTACCTAGTCCATAATACATCAAAGAAACCCAGATTATTACGGAAATTCCTAAAATACCAACTATTAACCTAAAACCCTCATCTGCTACAAGACCATTTACACACATGAAATAAAAAATAATAATCATTCCAAAAGAACCTATTAAATAACAAAACCACTTTCTTTTCAGACTTTTTGTTTCAAACCGAAAATATATTTTTAAATTCGTATAAATTATTGGTATAATTGTAAAGCCTGTAATAATGAAAACAACATAAGTAAAGAAAATTATACCCCATTTTGGAGCTCCATCCTTTACTTCAACTCCTATAAGTGTTTCTCCGGTACAACTAGTTTCAATTATTCCAATTAAAACTAATGTTAGCATTCCTACTAAAAGTACAATCCCATATAGGACTATATACCTATTTTGTCTTTTTACTGAAAAGACCAGAGTTGATTCTAATATTATCATATTTACAATAAATAGAAAAACAATACCAAAAAATATAAAATAATTCGTAAGGACATTAAGAACTAAAACAACTGCTGTATTCTCAATGACAGCATAGACCATATTTATAATAAGACCAATTGATACGCTTATAAAAAATCCACTAAAAATAATATTCAAACGTTGCTTTCCTCTCTTTAATATTCGATAAGCGATTATTAAAAAATAGAACACTATAATTGCAAAATTTACATAAATTATGATAATTCTAGCAGTAGAAAGCTTAAATAACGTGAGTTTGATTCACCAATGTTGACATAATTAAATTTACTTAGTAAAAATATTGTTTTTCTTAAATAAAATATTATCTTCTTAAGCTTTAAATTGAATGAAATAATCAAAGATTATTTCAAAAAATCAGCAGATTAATATTTAAATTAAATGATATAAAATTATTTTGTTATCGCATAAAAATGATAAGATTTAAAATTATCTAAAATCTAAATGAAGTCTTAAAGGAGACTTATTTCGAATTTAAGTTCTTCAGTCTGAGGGGAATATTCCATTTTTTCATGATTGTAGCTACACTAGGAGGGACCATTTGTTCCCAACTTACTCCTGTTATCATAGATTTGCGTATATCACTTGAACTTAGTCCTTTTTCTTCTGAGGTGACCTCCCAAAGCACATGAATATTCACTCCAAGTGATTCAAAATATTCTTTCTTTTGTTTCCCCCAATCATCATATATCGTTAAAAAAAATGTCGCATCCATAGGTACATAGTATTTAATAAGTTTGGGGATATTTATTGGGAATGGAACAATAGAAAATTCTGAGGAATTAAGCCCCTTTTCTTTTAATGCGGCCTCAATCATTATGTAACGTTCATAATAAGTTAGAGGATTAGCTATTGGTGTGCTGCGATGGGGATTAATATCCGAATCTTTCGTCAATGAGGGATCAGGATTTGTAATGCCAATTATTAGATGCTCACACAATTCCTTACCAGCTAATAAATATTTCATATGATCATTATGTAATATTTGGAATCGTCCATGAACTACTCCAAGGCTGTATTTTTGATTATTATGATTCATTTTAGAATTCTAATTTACGATTTTATATATATTAAGAAAGTTATGTTTTTGAAATTTGTTCTTAGAATTTGAAATTCAATACTAATTTCACTATTTTTGAGGGCTTATTAGATTTAAATGGAATTATTTAACTATTTCTTATTATTTTAAAGTTTTTAAATTTCAACTCTATCGGATGAAGATAACCGAATTTATATCGCACTCTATTGCAGAATCATTTATAGATAATTCAAATGGGGTTAAATTCATTCATGCAAGTGATATACATCTTGGTGCTGCTCAGTATCGAAATGAGCATAGAGCAGATGATTTTATTAATGCTTTTCAAGAAATTTTAGATTTGGCAATAAGTTATCATGTTGATTTTATTTTATTAGGGGGGGATGTGTTTACTTCGCTTGAAATGCTACCTGGAAAACTAACTAAAATAATTAATATATTAAGAAATTTCAAGAAATTTACGAAGGGAACCATTTCACTTATCGCAATAGAAGGTAATCATGATATTCGAAAATTTTCAAGAGGATTTAGATTTGATCGACGAGGTCAGTCATGGTTAAAATTATTAAATAGCTTAGGCCTAATAATCCTCCTTGATGCAGATGTAGAAGCATCTCCAGAAGAAATGTTCCAGCATTATAATTTTAAAACAAAAAAAGGAGGAAAAATACAAGTTAAAAATGTAGTGATTTATGGAGTTCACTATCTTGACGAACAACCAATTTCTTTTCTTTCCAAGATAAGAAAAGCAATAATTAAGAACAATGATTTATTTAACATTCTTTTACAGCATTTTGGCATCGAAGGTCAGATGGAAAATGTACCGGGAGTCAATTTAGAAGATATTCAACCATTAAGACATCGAGTAGACTATTTAGCTTTAGGGCATTTTCATAAACAATTTATACTTGAAGATTGGATATATAATCCTGGATCTCCAGAGGCTGTCTGTTCTATAGATAACTCATTTAAGCGAGGTGTTTTTTTAGTAGAAATCTCAAAAAAGTCTGAGAAATTTGTAAAAAAAGTCAATATTATTAATCTAACAAATCGAAAATATCTTTGGGATACGATTTATTTGAATTATGAATTTAGAAATACAAAGGAACTTGAATTTTATGTTATTAAAAAATTAAAAACATCATTAAAACAACTAGAACGCGACATTCATCCTTCAAATCCTGACATGCCAATATTATATTTGATCTTAAAAGGTAAAAAACCTAATAAATCATGTAAAATTAAGGAAAAAGATTTTAGAGATAAAATTTGTAATCAATTCCCCATTATTGATGTCAAAGTTTATCAAAAGTTTGTCACGTCTCTAAAAACCTTAGATAATTATACATTAGTGTGAAAATTTTAGGGATTCACCATATTCGATTATTTTTTGTAGATAGACTTAACTAAAATATTTTTAAAGATCCTAATTAAGATTCTAAAATTTATTAATTAATTAAGTAAAAAAGTAATTATGAAGATTCGATCATTTTTAAGAAATAATAAGTTTTTCACAATTGTCACTACCATTTTTTTGGTATGGATCATAATTCTCTTAATTTTGTCAATTGATGGACAAAGAACAGTAGTATTTTTTGATGTTCTCGGATGGGAGGATGTTTCATCGGAATACACCAGTAAATTGCCATTGTTAAGATATTTTGTTGAACCATTTTATGTACTTGCTTACATTTTAGAGTATGAATTCACTTGGATGTTTCTATTCTTGATATTTTATCCAATTCTTAGAGGAATTTATTTAATTTATAAGAAAAAAGGATTCTTTTGTTCGGAAAAATATAAATTAATAAGCTATCCAATTTCTGATATCCTTTATTTTATGTTTAAAGTTTTAGCTCTCTTAATTTCGATAGTTGGAATATATATTCTTATAGGATTTCTTATACAAGGTTATTTTTTTATTGGCAGATATTTTATGGTACCTCTCCAAATAGCGGTTCATACAGGCATGATTCTTATACTTATAAAGATAAGTATTTCAATACTCAAATTAATTCATCCAAAACTGACACTTAATTTATCTAAAAAATTTTTTAACAAAAAATCAAAAAAGAGTCCAAAAAGACAGATGATAAAGCGAGAAACTGTTTTTTACATAGGAATAGGTTTAATATTACTCAGTACTAATGTTGTACTTCTTTCTACTCCTTTCCCTCCTCATAAGATAATTCCTACTGTTCCACTTGAAGATGACGAATTTTTATTTGATTTTCATGTTCATACTACATTTAGTGATGGTTGGCTTACTGTAGAAGAGAGGATTAACTGGTACTTACAACAAGGGATGTCAGGAGCTGCTTTTTCCGATCATGATAATATAAGAGGAGCTAAGATGGCTCAGAGGTATGTAAAGGAACAAGGAATAGATTTTATTGTAATAATAGCAGAAGAATGGACAGATAACGCTGCAGATCCAGATTTTCATATGAATTATTATGGTCTTGCCGAAGAAATAGTACCACTTATGTCAGATAATCCAATTACCAAAGTAATGAATGGTTCTGAGACGATTAAATATGTAAAAAGTAAAGGTGGGTATATAACTGTTAATCATTATAATTATGACCCTAATCCAAACGGTGGTTATGGCCTCCCATTTTCATTAGATCAATTAAGAGATTGGGGTGTTGATGGATTTGAAATTGTAAATGGTGGTAGTTATGGAAGTAAATATCAGCAAATAAGGAATTATTGTTTGAACAATAATCTTACATGTATAGGAGGAAGCGACATCCATACTTGTGAGGATTTGAATACTTTTATAAAATTGAAATTAGATGATCCTACAAATCTGACTATTGCTAATATATTTGAAACTCTAAAAAAAAATATACATGAAGTTGTTGCGATTAATTTTAATCCTCATGTTGTAGATTTTCCAGGTGATTTGAATGATCTTGGATTTTATATTTTTGAGGATTTCATTAATTACATATTAAATATAAATGTTTACCAGACTTTATCATGGATAATCTGGTCATTAATCGGGTATACTTTATTATTTTTAATATATCGAAAAATTAAAAATACTGATTTAAGGTTTTTAAAAGGCAAAATCATGTAGTGTAATATACCCGATTATATTTCTTTTAAGAAGTACTGTGGAAGAAAAATGAAGCTTGAAGAAGTACATGAATTTATGAAAAATCTTGAGGTAGTGAGTATGGCTACTTTAGAAGGAGATCAACCTCGCGTAAGGATAATGGCTTTAATTTCACACAATGACAATTATTGGTGTTGTACAATAGCTTCACGTTCAAAAATGGCCCAATTTAAAGCAAATGAAAAATTTGAATTCTGCAGTATTATTAGGAAAAATGAGAGTCTGGGTTCTATACGTGCTCAAGGGAGGGCACAAATTATACAAGATTTTGCTGTAAAAAAAGAACTTTCTAAAGTAATTCCATTTTTCGGTGGATATTGGAAGAATCATAAGGATCCTAAATTTGGATTAATTCGACTTGATATTAATAAAATCGAAGTGCAAAGTCCATATGATAAAAAGTTTTATAAATTCGATATATTAAAAAATTAAAAATCAAAAAAAGAGTTTAAATATAATAACCTGTATTATCTTCTTTATATTTATCCTTGTCGTCGTCTTTGTCATCATCGTCTCCTCCCAATAACTTTTTGTAAAAATATTTCAACATTTTCTCAGGATCACCTTCAAAATCTTTAAGATCTTTAAAATCTCGAGGATCAATCCTAATAATACCTCCTTTTTTCATTGGTATTATTTTATTACGGATGTCTCTTTCCATTCTTTCTTTTTCTCTCGCATTTTGAAGTAATTCTTTTTTCATTAAATCTTTTAATTCATTTACGACAAGTTTATCTAAATAACTTGGTTCAAATTCCATAAGATCTTCTGTACCATAGAACTTAGTAATTCTCTTAATTGCTCTATCTTTCTTAAATTCCGGGATCTGACTAATACTCTCAAGATTTAGTTTTGATAAAATATGTAACCAATCTAGTTTAGTAGTCCAACAGAATTGTTTATTGTCTTCTTCCATTTTTGTTATAATTTTTTATCTAATTGATAAAATGCATGTTAGAAATTAAACTTTTTTCAAATAGTCCTAAATTCTAAACAACAATTGAACCTAATAAATTTATTGATTTTATTCTATAACTTTCAAGATATGGTAAAAATCCAAAATATTTTACCCATTTAAGAGAATATTGAATGAACATTACTTTTTGAGAGAAAAAAAAGAATTTTCATGAGAAAAACTACCTTAGAATGAATTCACGAATTTTTGAGGATACAAATTCGGGGACATCATGAGTAATCCAATGAGAAGATTTTTCATGTCTTTCTATTTGTAAATCCTTCACATAATGAGATAATCCTTCTAATAATTGAGGTTTTAGCGCAAAATCTTTCATACCCCAAAGCACTAAAGTAGGAACTTTAATTATTCCAGACCAATCTTTTAAACTTTTGTTTGCTCTGTAATAATTCACTCCTCCTAATATTGCGCCTGGTTGAGACCATGCTTCAAGATATTTCTCCTTATCAGACTCATTAAAATTATCATTAAAGACAGATTCTCTAAGTGCCTTATAGTTATTTTCAATTATAAATTTCTCACCATTAGGTTTATGGAACTCAAAAATATAAGAGCTTGCTTTTTGCTGTTCTTTATCTGTTTTTAGAATTTGAGAAAATATTTTGTGATGAGGAGCATTTAATATAATTAATTTCTTTAAAAGTTTCGGATATTTTTCAGCAAATATCCAAGCTACACCACCACCCCAATCGTGTCCTGCGAGATAGAAGTTTCCTAATCCTAGTTTTTCACTCAGACCTTTAATATCTTCTATTAAAATCTCTACTTTATAGTTTTCAACACCTTCTGGTTTATCAGATAAATTATATCCTCTCATATCGGGAATTATTAATTTAAAATTTTCCTTAAGTAGAGGTATTACTTTATACCAACAATACCAGAATTCTGGAAAGCCATGTAATAAAACCAAGGGGGCTCCAGATCCAATAATTATAGTATGAAGTTTTATTCCATTCGTTTCAATATAAGTTTCTTTCATATCATTTAGGATAGTCATAGATGTTAAAATGTAAAGATTTATTTAATATTTAATGAATTAGGATTAAAATAGGAAAAATACATTAAAAATAGAATAAAATTAGGAAAATATTTCAAAAAATTGTTCAATTTTTTTATTCAAAATAACTCATAAACGATTTTGTAAAGTCTTTTACCAAAGAATTATTAATTTCGCCGAATCTATAACGTCCGCGTGGAAGCTTAGATTTTCTTGAAAGATATTTCTTTATTGCGCGTTCATAGTCATTTATTGCTAGACTATTATTTTCTGCGAATTTAATTTCACCAAAATACTTTTCAATAAATTTATCCATTTAAGTCACCATTTTTTTGTTTGTTCAAATGTTTTTTTAATTAAATAACTATTTTTATTAAGAAAGATATGTTAGTATATAAATCTTTTCCTACACTTGCAACTTGTTTATGTTTTGTTCCTTATTTGAAATTCTATTCACTGAATGAACGTTCATTCTTTTTTTTTTATCTTAATTATTCAACGAAATAATAAAGAAAAAATATAAAAATAACTCTTATTTAAATTTCCCATCATTTTCCATTTTTGGCAATAATTTTTTATTCACTACTTTAATTATAGTTACATTCATAGTTCTGATAGATAGATATAATTTCTCAAGATAAGAAACTTAAAGAGCCCAAAAAACAATTTAAATCTCTTTATATTTGAAAATTCAAAAATAATAAATTTTAACGTATTTTCTTAACATGTAATAATAATTTTTATGAATTTTTGACATGATATAAATTGTTCATTATTTTTGAGTTGAATATACTTGTCTATAAGAGAAAAAAAGTCTGAAATAATAAAGAAGGAAAAGAGAAATCTATTTATAATATCAGCACTCTCTGTGTTTGAAGAAAAAGGATTTAACAATACTCGTATAAAAGATATAACCAAAAAGGCAAAAACATCGGTTGGGAATTTCTATAATTACTTTAACTCAAAAGAGGAAGTAATTGAAGTATTAATTAGTGGATTAGCTGAACTGATGATAAGTAAATTTAGAGAATTATTTATTTATTTCAAACAGAACAGAATTCCACCAATCTCTGCTGTGAAGAATCTTTTTCGAGGATATGCAAAAATGTTTAGGGAAAAAAAAGAGACTTTTTTAATTTTTTTTGAGCAAATGGGAGGAATGGATCAGAAATATCGAGACAAAAGAAATGAGATTCTTGACAATTTCACGGATGAGGTAGAAAAAATTATTTCAAGACTAATAGAATATGGAGCTCGTGATCAAAATCCTAAAATAACCGCTAGAGTTTGGACATCTACGGTACTTGGAGTTTTTATTTGGTGGATTCGGAGTGATTTTGAGCTTGAAGAAGAAGAACTTATTGAAAATTTAACAGATGTTCTTGTTAAAGGGACGATGTCAAATTAAAGTAATGAACAATTTATTACAACAGTTATAATTATAAGTTATTAATTTAAATTATACTTGGAGAATTCATATTTTAAAATTATTGGGCTTAATACAAAATGAATAGAGAAGTTGATGATAGAACTTACTTGAATTTCCTTTTACAATCGTTAAATGTAGATGATTTGAAACAGGTTTGTCGAGATTTTATGATAAAAGGATTTTCAAAATTAAAAAAATCTGAATTAATTGATTTCATCCTTGATTCTTTAGCAGAAGAAGAATTTAAAGAACTTTTACAGCAAAAAGAATTAGAAATTATTTCTGATGGAATTAATTTAGCATTGAAGAAGATCAATGGTGAAGATAGAGAAAGCGTCGCAGAAATTAAAATTATAAACCCTGATAATCATGAAATTGAATTGCTCTTTAAAGGATTTAATTGGGAAGTGCAATCATATTTATCAATTACTCCAGAAAATATTGAAAATCCCGATCGTGATTGTGATTGTCGGATCGGGTCAAATATGGGTTTTTGCAGTCATTTTTGGATTGGTTTTATCTATTCATTGAAACAAAATTGGTTTAAACTTAAAGATTGGACTTTAACCGTTATACCGAATGGTTTTGAAGAAAAAATCAAGCCAATAAAACTTGTTGAATCCCAAGTAGTTGAAAAGGGAGAGAAAATAAAGGAATCTGCAGTTTTAATCGATGAAACATCATCAGGGGCGATACTAATGAATCATTTAGACTCATCAATAACAGTATATGAGTGTGAAATAACAGAAATAGTTGAAAGGGAATCTGAATTCCAGGGAAATATAACGAGGTTTTTTATGGTTTCTCTTAAGGACGTTAAATTGGGTCCAAAATTGAAAAAGGCAAGTGATTTTCGTGAAGAGGATATAGAACATGTTGAAAACTTAAAGGTTCGAATTTCAGAAAAATTGCAAAGTGAAAATAGTCTAAAAAAAGGAGATAACATTAATTTTAGTGGAAAGCTTGTAAAAGATAATTTTTGGGGTTATATTATTAAAAATGTACGAAAAATTGAAAGAAAATAAATATATTAGTCAAACTGTTACTAAAAAGAGAAATATAACTTCAAAAATTATAATAAGATGAATGTAATATAGCTGAATCTGCTATATTTAAGATTAAATGATAGATTTTATTAGGTTTGACTCATTCTTTAATTTGGCTTATTACTTTTAATTAGGAAGTTATTGAACATTAAGAATGGGATTATATTGAGTAGAACTGAAAATCAAAAAATTATGAGAGGAAAAATCTGTATGATTACAGGTGCTAATTCAGGGATTGGAAAGGCAACTGCAATCGGATTAGCTCATCTAGGTGCTTCCTTAGTTTTAGTATGCCGAAATAAATCTCGAGCGGAAAAAGCTATAGCTGAAATAAAGGAAAAAACAGGAAATGAATCAATTGATTTAATAATAGCCGATTTATCTTCTCAGAGAGAGATTCATAATCTTGTATCAGAATTTAAAAGCAGATACGATAAATTAAATGTGCTAATTAATAATGCGGGAGTAAATTTAGGTAAGCGTATATTAACTGAAGATGGAATTGAAACAACTTTCGCAGTAAATTACTTAGCTTACTTTATGTTGAGTAATTTATTATTAGATGTGTTGAAAAGAAGTGCTCCAGCCCGTATTATAAATGTTGCATCAAGTATACAAGCTAAATCTATAGATTTTGAAGATTTGAATGGAAAAAAACATTATGGGCAGTTGAAAGCATATGCACAATCTAAATTAGCAGTTGTTCTCTTTACATATGAATTTTCAAGAAGAATTAAAGGAACTGGAATTTCAGTAAACTGTTTACATCCAGGATATGTAAAAACAAATATGATACGTAACTTTCGACCTTTTGTCAAATATTTTTACCATTTGGTTGGTTTATTTATGAAAACCCCAAAGCGTGGGGCTAAAACTTCAATTTATTTAGCATCCAATCCTGAAATAGATGGCGCAACGGGATTGTATTATAAAAGAAGGAAAGAAGCGAAATCTAGTAAAATATCCAATGATGATACAATAGCTAAAAAGTTGTGGGATATTAGTGTTAAATTAACAAAAATAAATCTTAAAACTAACTAATTACAATTATAATAAAACTATTTTTTGGGATAATTAATTTTCAGGGAATCTGTAAGTTGCTGTAATTTTTCTGAAATTTTTACTTTAGGAACTTGAACTTTCTCTAATTGTTTATAGAAGTCAGGCAAATTCTTAATATTTTCTAAATAAAATTCTTGAATTTCATCAATATTTGGTACTTTAGTTATTAATTCACCATTTTTCATAATCGGAATTAATAATGGTTCGGAATTAGGAGGAATAGGTTCATTTGCAAGTGATAGTATATCTTCTTTAAACATTCCATCATTACCACAAATTCTATATACTTGCTTTATCCCTGGATATGTCAATTTTTCTTCACTAACTTTGATTTTAGGGACATTATTATATTTTATAAGTTTATATACGCCTGAAATAGTTGGATCATCTCGAGAAGTGGCTAATTCTGTCCCCACGCCGAAAGCATCGATAGGTGCCTTCTTTTCTATAATCTCTTTTATCTTATATTCATTTAAATCCGAACTTGCAACAATTAACACTTTTTCACATCCATTTTTATCTAAAATCTTTCGAACCTTTTTGGCATGGTCAATGAGATCCCCTGAATCCAATCTCACACCCATTATATTATTTCCATATTTACATGATTTTTTTGCTCCAATTTCAGTATCATATGTATCTATTAGAAGAATTGAATCTTTATCATATGTTTTATAATATGAATCAAAACTATCTTGTTCATTATCGAATTTTTGCACAAAACTGTGAGCCATAGTTCCAGTTGAATTAATCCCTAATTCAAGATCAGCGATTACATTGCTGGTACCGTTAAATCCTGCAATATAACTTGCTCTAGCAGCATACACTCCCGCAAGGGGACTATGAGATCTCCTTGTACCGAATTCAAGAAGAACTTTATCTGGAGCCACAGTTTTGATTCTTGATGCTTTGGAGGCAACTATAGATTGAAAATTAATTACATTAAGTAAATATGTTTCTGCAATCTGAGCATGAAAAATTGGCCCTTGTACTCTCATTACTGGCTCATTTGGGAAGAAAAAATTTCCTTCTTTCATTGCCCATACGTCCACATTAAACTTAAAATTCGGTAAATACTCATCAAAGAAGCTTGAATCGATATTTTTGAACACATCCTTATGTCTTAAAAAATCAATTACTCTTTCTGTGAAGCTAGCATTTAATAAGTATTGAATTGCTTGTTCTAATCCAGCAAATATTAAATAATTACGATTTCGAGGAAATTTTCTAATAAATAATTCAAATGTGGCAATATCATTACTTTCTTCAATATTATTTTCAAGATTGTATTGAAAATAAGCAGCACCCATTGTTAATTGATAAAAATCAGTTGCAAGAATCATATTAAAATCATTTACAAAACCAGAGTTTATATTGTTCATTTTTTTTATCAAAAATATTGTACCATTCTTTATAATATAAAAAATCTAAAATATTCAATTTAGATTAAATAGTTTAAAAAAAAAAAGTATTTTTAAATTTATTACGCTAATTCTAAGACCCAAAGGGCACGAGGATAATCAAAAGCTCCACCATGTAAGTTGAGTTGATTAATACCCGCAGCATCAATTTCTGATTTCCAGTATACTTTAATTGAATAAGTCCCTGCGGATAATGGGTCAGTTACATAGATATAATGAAGTGTATGTACAACTTCTCTATCATATCCAACCGCCCCACCATTGTCATAATAGATTATTGTGAATGTACGATTCCCTACCCCCTCTACTTGTAATGCAATCAAAAATTTTACTTTTATATTAAATAAATCGTCTATATGTAATAATCCTACTGCTGAGAAGGTAACTGAAATTCTCGAATTATTTTGAATTGATATATCTAGAGTAGTATCAGGCATCTCTGAATAAGTCAAAGCATTATCATTAATATATGCATTTGTATCAAATTCTTCGTAAATTGATTGAAAGAGTATCCCTTCATCAACATAAGTAGGAGGTTCTTCAGTTATATTTGGAAAAATAACGGGCAAAAGAAAATAAGCTAAAGCAACTGTAATTGCTGCAGATAAAATGACACTAGCTATTATCGCTCCAACAACTCCTTTACCAGATATAATTTATCACCTAAAACTTTAATTTTTTTATTTTGTGTTATTTATTTTATTTTAGATTTTATGTGCTATCTAATCACTAATCGTCTATATAAATCTAATTTCATTAAATTGTTTAAATTAAAGAAATTGAATTCCATCATTATATAATAAATCCAGAAGAGAATTTTGGTACAACTTAAAATTATAGGAAAACTAAAGATCCCCATTAAATGATAACAGAGAATGAAAGAGATTAATTTTTGATTTTTACTAACTTTAATAATATTATTTGTAATAATATTAATTGTTGGATTTTCTTTATAAATTATCAAATTAATTTTTGTATAAATGATCTTTTAATTAAATATCATAATTTGGTGTATACAAAATGTACCATTTAGACGATGATGAATATTTAAACGTTCCATACTATAGAAAAACACGAAGCATTTGCCCAGAATGTCTAGAACCAATTGGTGCCGAAGTTTATGAAGAGAATGATGAGATTTGGATGAGAAAAACATGTGAAGAACATGGTCAATTCAAGGATAAAATTAGCAGCTCAGCTAAATATTATAAATGGACACATTGGGCTATAAAAGATAAGAATGGAAATGTTATATGGCAATTTGAAAAAGATGGAGAGGCAAATCCTCCAGATTGTATTGGTGATGATCCAAGAGGGTGTCCATATAATTGTGGATTATGTGAACAACATCTCTCAACATGTTCATTAGCTTTAATCGATCTTACTAATCGTTGTAATTTTAATTGTAATTTCTGTTATGCAAATGTACAAAAATCTGGTTATTTGGTTGAACCTTCCTTAGAAGAAATTGATAGAATTATGAAACATTTCAGGAATAAGCCTATTCCTGCAATTGCTATAATGTTTACGGGTGGAGAACCAACCGTTAGGAAAGATTTTCCAGAAATTTGTAAAATGGCAAAAGATAATGGATTTAAAGAAGTTATTGTTGCTACAAATGGCTATGGTTTTCAAAAGAAAAATGGAGGTCTTGAATGGACTAAAAAAGTAAAAGAGGCAGGTTTAGATACATTATATTTCCAATTTGATGGAATAAACGATATTACTTACGAAAAAACTCGTGGAATCAAGAATCTTATGTCATATAAACAAAGAGTTGTAGAGAATTGTCGAAAAGCGGGACTTGATTCAATTGTTCTTGTCGCTACAATTGCTAAAGGAGTAACTGATATCGAAGTCGGTAATATTATCCAATATTCCATTGATAATGTGGATGTAGTACGCGGAATAACTTTTCAACCGGTATCTTTATGTGGACGAATAGCATTTGAAGAACGACAAGATTTAAGAATTACGAACGCAGATGTACTTAAAGTAATAGAGGAACAGACTGCAGGTAAGGTAAGCATGGAGAATGCATGGTATCCCTTAAGTACCATAGTGGAATTTGGCAGAGTTATTGCGTATTTAGCAGATGTCGAACCAATTGAATTTACTTGCCACCCTGACTGTGGATTTGCCAGTTATATGGTCGTGGATCCTGATTCAGGCGAAATGATGCCAATAATGGAATATTTCGATCCACTAAAGGTTATAGATTTTGCAAATCGTTTTTGGGCGAAAATTAAACATAAAGAAAAGAAACCACTTAGATTATTCGAAGATTTATTAGGAGATTTTGGTAAAACTCTTGATAAAGGTTTAAACTTTTTAGATAAAACTCAGTTAAGGGCTAGGTTCCTTTTAGGTGTATTACAGTATATGAAAAAGCCAGGAAAACTTATGGAGATGTTTTCAAGACTTTTGATGCGAGGAGATTGGGAAAGCGTGAGTTCATTTAGTTATGGGGCGCTGTTACTATCTAGTATGCACTTTCAAGATGCTTACAACATGGATATTGAAAGAACAAAAAGATGTATTGTACACTTCGGTATTGCAATGCCTGATGGCAGTGTTAAAGAAATTAGTTTTTGTACCATGAACACACTTCATAGACCTAATATTGAGAAACAAATTGCTAAGAAATTAACAGCAAAAGTAAGGAATGAATTTGACACTACTACGGGTCAACGTGTAGAGGAAATTCAACAAGAAGTAGCTCGTAATGGGGGAATTAATAAGGAGGAGGAGTCCTAAATGCCCGAAGAATTTGTCGAGGATAAAAATGGGATGAAAATCCGTAAGCTAGCAGAGCTAAGGACGGTTACTGATAAAGATTATGAAGCAGCTATGCTTATGAGAGTAGATGAGTT
>Ga0209635_10001152_pt1 | contig 19486 bp, 15 predicted proteins | sample DeeMarSWOR230_32_FD_187463 | JGI IMG/M metagenome (GOLD analysis project Ga0209635, IMG submission 187463) | Marine sediment microbial communities from White Oak River estuary, North Carolina - WOR-2-30_32 (SPAdes) (version 2) | ecosystem: Environmental > Aquatic > Marine > Intertidal zone >...
GTTGGCATCACATCTAAAGCTTCCTTCCTCCATGTTGCCGGTGGACACTCCCAGATAACGCAAGATATTGCGTAACCTGATAAGATAATCCCGAGCCTCCTCAGGGGAGCTTATTTCGGGCTCGCTAACAACCTCCATCAAGGGCACCCCGGAGCGATTGACGTCTATCAGACTGTAATCCCCCCTGTGCCACAATTTAGCGACATCCTCTTCGAGATGCACCCTGGTGATATTGATTTTTTTCCTGGTACCGTTGCTATCGATGGTCAGCCAACCTCCTTTTCCAATTGGAGCATCATACTGGGAAATCTGGTAACCTTTCATCAAGTCAGGGTAAAAGTAGTTCTTGCGGTCGAATTTTGTATATTCGGGGAGGGTGCAATTTAAAGCTAGGGCGGTCATCACTGTATATTCTATTGCTTTTTCATTGATAACAGGGAGAACACCGGGCATGCCCAGGCAGATAGGGCAGACGTGGGTATTGGGAGGAGCACTGGCATAATCGGTGCTGCAGCTACAGAACATCTTACTCTTGGTTAATAGCTGAGTATGAACCTCCAGGCCGATGACGATTTCATAGGTCATAGCTTTCGCTCAGTATAGCAGTGTTATCAGGCGAGGGCAAGGAAAAGTTGACTTGACCTACACTTGGGGCATTGCTAGAATTGAATTTGGGGATATAGCTCAGTTGGGAGAGCGCTGCGTTCGCATCGCAGAGGTCGGGGGTTCGAATCCCCCTATCTCCACCATGAAATTCTGGAAAGCTGGATTGGGTGCTCTTGGGGAAACCTGCCTGGCGCGAAGAATCTAGACCCTCCGCTAGGCTCTTCGTTCGGAGTTTCTGCTCGCGGTGACAAAATATATGCCTGTTATTTAGGAAGAGGTTTAGGTTACAGGTACTACAGATACAAGCTACTGTCAAACTAGCGCCAGCAAACTGCTCTACATGTCCCGACCCGTCCCAAACATTTTAACGTCAAAATAACGCCAATTTTTCAGGTATGGCCTGAGGGTAACGGAGCAGCAATAAGTACGCTCAGGTAGACTTTATAGCAATAAGATCACGAGGATAATACCAACTATGATAAACCGAACCCCCGCCCTTATAGGTGGAGCTACGGGGTAAGTTCAATTCAGGTCCCAGCCGCCGACATCGCACTGCCCATCCCAGTTTGCTCACACGGCGACCACGGTGCCATCCAACTTAAGCCCCATTGTGTGATAGCTGCCTGTGGCGATCGTGGGCGTTGCTTCGCCTTCAGGTGTATTCAGGGCCATTGCTGAAGCAGTGCTCATTTGCTGATGGCTGCTGCATAAGGCAAATATGTCATATCCTGGACATGTCTGGGCATGAAACCCGACATGTCGGCGTGGGAAATTCAAATCTCCACTTCACCTCACGAAGATAAAAAGCTCGCCTTATCCAATTGTCACCTCAACCTTCTTGCTAGTGTCCGGGCCGTGGGGAATATCGAGTTTGGCCAATAAATACCACCTGATTTGCTGAAACTGAATTGCGATCTCCTTGAAACCCTTACGAGTAAGGGTAAACTCACGTGTTCGTTTTGATCTCAGTTGTTTACTCAGAATATCTGATGGTATTTCTATTGCGAAACGATATTCTCGCCCCTCGCTGTACTCCTTTTCGCCATCTAGCTGCTGCTTGAATTCATAGACGTGTTCCCTCATATGGTAGTGCACCGTCCCGTCGAAGTCACGATCAGGAGGCTGCTTCCCGGTCCCGATTAGCGATATGCTCATCCCTCTCGCTTGCACTGGCTTCTTCAATGTCAAAGCAACGTTGCCAGAAATAATATCTCCCGGAGCATAGTTGTACTTTTGAATTGCGATATCAATTTTCCCTTTGCTTCCAAACATCATCCCTCCTTAACTCGATTAGCGCTATCCTGTAGCCCAGAGAACATCACCTTAGAAACCCATGTCTCTGGTAAGCTTCCAGCACTATGACGGTGAGGAAGCTCGGCTTATCTGATTGTTACCTCAACCCTTTTCTTGATGTCTAGTCCATGAGGAATGTCGAATTTGGCCAAGAGATACCACTTCATTCGCTGAAGCGTGATTAAGCCCAACTCTGCAGCTATTTTTTTTGTGACCTTCAGCCATCGGTTTTGCTTGCCTTCCGGTTCTGGCGTCTCTTGAATCGGGGTTAAGCCCATTATCGCCGTTGCTGTTTTTGCGACATTCTGCACTTGACTTGGCCTGCCTTCCGGTTTTGGCATCTGCGGTATATCTGCTGGTATTTTTATCTCGAAGTGATATTCTCGGCCCCCGTTGTATTCCTTTTCGCCATCTAGTATCTTCTTGCAGTCATAGATGCGCCTACGCTGCTGCTTAACCGTCACGCTGCCCCTCCTTAATATCATTTCCAATATGCCTCCACCACCTGATGTTATCTCTTCCCCTAGTAAGAATATGCTCACCCCCATCGCTTCTACTGGCTTCTTCAATGTCAAGGCAACATCGCCAGATATAGTATCTCCGGGAGCATAGCTGGTTCTTTGAATTGAGATATTGATTTTCCCCTTATGAAATACAGTCCCTCCCCCTTCCATCGTCCGAGTTATCAAAAATGGGATACCCCGAAATATTAGCAATAGGATAAGCCAAAACACAACAAATATGATAATGATATAAACCACAACTATTATCATATTGAGCCTTCTTCAGCTCATTCAGCGCCATATTCCAGCCCGGAGAAGATACCGCCCACTATAGCAACTGTGCCCCCTATGATTAATGAAGTATATACTATACCGAAGGTCGCACGAATGGCTCCTGCAATCGCCACTATTACTACAGATACTATTCTATCACTATGCAAGAGATTGTCAATTGTTTTTTGCGCGGCGTCCAAGACATGCTATAGAGTTAAGGAGTCATAATACGGTAAAAAGTGCAGTGATTGACGAAGGGGGACATTGCCATTATCCTACATAATTTTGCTGATACCCCAGAAAAGAAGCATGCCCAAAATCACGGTACCGCCCAGAGATTTCGTCTTTAAGGCAAAGAAAAACAATGGAATGGCTACCACCAGTTCAGGTCGAAACAATGCTATACGTCTTGGGTCATCAGTGGTTATCAGTAATGGTAAAAGAAGGGCACTGAGTATAGCTACCGGAATCAAATCGAGCCCTTCGACAAACCATTTAGGCAGATTGCGCCTTGCTAGAGCACAGAATGGAATCCACCTAGTTAGGTAAGTAACCAGACCCATACCAAGGACAATAATAATATATTCGCTTTCAAACATTGGCCTAAACCCATTTAAATCTTTTACTGAATACAACACCTAATGTTGCTGCCACAACTGATGCCAGGACGATGTATAAATATCCTGGGAGCGCTAGTGACAAAATTATTGCCAAAGCCCCGGCAATAACTGCTGTCAGCACATATTTGCGTCCTTTGAGCTGAATTACCAAAAGGCCGATAAACATGGCAGTGAGGGCATAATCAATTCCGAAGGCTCCTGCCGGTATGAGTTGCCCTCCATATCCACCTATTATCGTGCTTGCAACCCAGGTAATGTTCGTTGTGTGATTTACCACCAGTGCTCGCTTGATGTCCCAATTTTCGTCCCTGAACTTGGAAATGTTCACCCCGAAACTTTCATCAGTAACCCCGTAAGCAAACAGAGATAAGATTCTCTTACTGGCATTACCTAGATGGAGAGCCAGTGCCGAACTCATCAGCAAGTGCCTTAAATTGACGGCAAGCGTGGCGAATATAATTGATACTGCTCCTGCCCCATTGGATAGCATTGATACGGCAATAAATTGTGCGCTTCCTGCAAAAACTAGCAGAGACATGAAGCCAATTTCGAGCGGATGTAAACCAGCCTTCTGGGCAATTACACCAAGTGCCAGCCCCACGGGAATGTATCCCAAGCAAATAGGCCAAGCAGAGATAAGTCCCTGCACGATGCCTGACCTAGTGTTTAGCTTGCCTTTGCCTGCCATGGTGTTTATGAATGCCCTGCCTCACCAAAACACCCCTAATGTTCGGTGCCTGAGGACATGTGCAACAACACACCGATAGAGGCAGAAGCCTTAACCTTCAGCGAGTGCTAGGTTGACTGCTGCTTCCGCGTGGAGCCGTGTAGTATCAAATATCGGAGTATGTATGTCACCGGGCTGGATAAGCAAGGGAAGCTCAGTGCATCCGAGCACAATACCCTCGGCACCCTCATTGACCAGTCTGCTCATAATGTCGGTGCAAACACGGCGGGAAGAGGCCTTAATTTTACCCTCACAGAGTTCATTGTAAATAATTTGATGGATAGTATCTATATCATCTTCTCCAGGCACAAGCAGCTCAATAGCAAAGCGGTCTCGAAGCCTCTCTTGATAGAAAGGTTCCGTCATTACAAACCGTGTCCCCAGTAATCCTATTCTGTGCAGTCCTCGTTCCTTGATGGCATCGCCAGTTACATCAACAATGTGAAGTAGAGGCAGGCCGAGTTTCTCCTCTACGTCATCAGCAACTTTGTGCATAGTGTTTGTGCAGATTACCAAGAAGTCGGCACCGGCCCGCTTAACAGCATTGCCTGCATCGACAAGAACACGGGTTACGTCATCCCAGCGCCCTTCATGCTGAGCCCTTTGAATCTCATCAAAATCTAAGCTATAAAGAACCAGGCGGGCTGAGTGAAGACCGCCCAGCCTTCGGGTAAATAACTCGTTGATGATTCGATAGTACTCCAATGTAGAATTCCAGCTCATGCCTCCGATTAATCCGATGACTTTCATAAGTTTTTTCCCTGCGTGTCTCGTCTTTGGTTCCTAACCAAGACTCTCTCAAACCTAATCTGTCTCAGGCTCGGTTTAGTTATAAATGTAACATAATTTGACACAGCCCGTTAGGGTCTTGACTCTGAAGGAAAGAGAGCTTAAATTCAAGCCTTGGATGCACGAAGCGTTGATTCGTCTAAAGAGGGCTCGCTGAACAAACTGAGTGATTGTTAACAAAATCAACGAGTGGCAATTAAGCGCTTGGGGTTTGTCTCCTTCATCTTAAGGCTATCACATTGACCTGTTACTTGCTTCACACCCCTCTGAATTGCATACGCGATTTTCTCTGTGTTCCCTGTTTGCGAGGAGTAAATCACGACAGCTTTCACGGTAATCCTCCTTTTATGCCACGGATTTGCCATTATTTTGTGATAATAAGAGAGACCGGATGTAGAATACAAAATGTAAAGAAATATAGTGTACGTTAAGATAATATGCTATTGGGAGAATAACAAATGTCCGTTTTGTCACCCCGTTGCACGATTCAGCGTATTGTTGCTCCTTAACTCTATAGTATGTGTTAGACACCGCATAAGATAACTATTGACAATTTTTTAGATAACGGTACAATATTAAATTAGCCTCTGTAGGTAATAGTACTTCAAGTACTAACATCAGGGCCGGTGTTTAAGTATGTGCGTTGGAGAGTTGCGGTAGTTTCCAGTATGTTCAGCGCATTATATATATAGAAAGGTGAACTGGGCTTTTTTTCCTGCCACAGTAACCACAGTAAAATCAACCCTCCCTTTCAGAATCCAAAGTTATTCAAGAATATGGTTGCTTATTTCATTGGGCGGAGCCTGATAAATCAGGCAACTACAAAAGTGTGGAGGTGACAGGCAGCCAATTTGAAAACTCTAAGGAAGGAGGAGAGAAAGTGAAGAATAGGATAATCTCTATTTCATTAATAGCAGCGCTAGTTCTCAGTGTTGGTCTTATTGGCTGTGGAGGTGAGGAGGTTCCAGAGATAATGGAGTACCACCTAGCTATCTCCAGCATGGAGGGAGGGTCGGTAACTACCCCTGGAGAAGGGATTTCTACCTATGACGAGGGAAAAGATGTCGAACTGGTGGCTGTGGCTAATGAAGGCTACATTTTTGACGGGTGGATTGGTGATGTGGATACCATTGCTGATGACAAGAACCCTACCACCACTATCACCATGAACGCTGACTACATTATCACCGCTAGCTTTAAGGAGCTACCAGAACAGCCAACCAAACTAGTAATTGGTATGGCAAGAGATACGGACGAGGATATGGCTGTTTTTGAAGTGCTAGAGGGCGGACTAGTTATGAGGGAATTTGTTGAGCAAGTCAACCTTACGGGTGGGGTCCACCTGAGCGCATATGACACGGCCACCGAGGAGTGTTGGGTGCCTCTGGAAATAGATAGGCGCGAAATCGATGTTGCGACATGGGACATAGGGAACGTGACGGCAGAAATTTGCGCCGACATAGCCAATGGTGACGTGCACTTTCTGTTTGGCGGCCCTGTCACCGATTGTATTGTCGCTCAAGCCCCCATCGCCAATGAGGCAGGGGTGGTACTAATGACCCTTGAGGGTGGTTGTGCCACCATCGCGAACGATCCAGATAAACTTGCTCAGTGGCCCTATGTGTTTCTTACCCTGAGCTATTCCGACTGGTACCAGTTGCCGGTTCTGTCTGACATACTCGAGGCTGAGCTAGGGAGAACCCCGAAGGCGTATGTAGTTCATATGGAGGGTGAGCACGGCGAAGAGTATCTCGCCGTGGCCGAAGATAACTTCGACGTCGTTGGCGATGTTGAAGTTCCGCTTGACCCTGCAGAGCTGGATGCAGAGGAGGTAGTTCTTAGTGCTATAGCTGCTTTGGGGGACCCGCATGAACCGAATTATGACCTCTTCTGCTGTTTTGCCTTTCCCGACCAGGTTCGGCCCATTACCAGCCAATCCAGGGCACACGACTTCAACCCACGCGCTATGGTATTCGGACCGGGCGCTAGCTATGGGGTTTACCCTTACTGGTACGGCGACCCACCAGACCCATCTCTAGTGGACGGAATACTATCTTTCACGACTGCCGCTTACGATGCAAACCCAGAAATTCAAGCAGTATATGACTTGATTGCGGAACGGATGGATGACGATGAGGGCGATCCGCTGTCAGGTATACCAGGTTTGCCTGGCATGTTACAGCTGGATTATTGGGGAATTCCTCTCTATTGGGCAGGCATGGAGATGTGGCTGGAGGCTGTAGAGAGGGTTGGATATGTTGACCAGGAAAAGCTGAGAGACGCTCTTGCTGCTTTAGAGGATGACCCGGCAGATACAATTTTAGGAGACTGCTGGTTCCGCATGTACGGGGCTTCTGGTGAAGGTGGTGGAAATTTGGATTACCTTTGCCACACCGGTGAGGTTGGTCAGTGGCAATCCGGGATATTTAAAACCGTAGGATATGATGGGATTACGGATGACCTCCCGAACTACGTGGTTACTGGAAACTTCATGTTCCCCATGACGGACCAATGGAACTAGCTTCTGGATTAAGACTAGACAGAAAGCAAGGAGATAGAATAGTAAACAGCTTCATAGGGCAAGGATTTATTCTCCACCAGAAAGAGGCGGTGTGGAACATAATCGCAGTCACATCTGGCTAGACCAATCCTGCCTATATCTGGAATATCGTTGATGGACAGACCTATCCCTTCCTGAGCTAGCAGCCCATTTCTTAAACAGGACTGGACACTAAAAGGTTGATACAACGCGATAATCTGTCTGAAGTCGGGAATTACACAAAAGCGTACTTTGTTACCTGACTACACAAGCTGTCCGTAGGTTGGACTTGAGACTGAGAAAGTAGATTGTTTCGTTGGCCAGAAAAGCATGCAAATCAGAACAAATCGTCATTTCATTAAATTGGGCGTCATCAATCGAAGCTGACCAAGCTAATAATTCACAGAGCTTTGGTTTCAATCCAACGTCCGCTATCAATTCTTGAAGTTTAAGAGTTCCGCCTAGATAAATAACTATGGCATCCGAATCCCCATAAGAGGTATTGCTTCTTCTGCAGTTAACAGGGTCTCAATTTCGTACCGCCATCCTTCGATACTGTAGAACCAACCCATTCTCCTGGTCAGCTCGGCAAGTGTTTCATACTCTTTTCCCTTATCTGATTCAAATATTGAGTAGGTTTTTATACCAAGTTCCCCAGCTCCACCAGTCGTCAGTACATACCGACGTTTGAGAAAGGATGGTAGGGGCTCGGCTAAAGATTTAGCGAAGACTTGTACTACTTCGCTCGCCTTGGTAGGGGGATATGTTGATGTTATCATGAAGAACATTTGTTTTACCTCCTTCTAATCTGGCAAATGGTAATGTTGCATATCATTACCTACTACCTCAAGTGCTGAGTCAATTCGCATTGTGCATAGGCGTTATCCTCATCTCTGAATAGAAAAGGCTGCTAGTTTCCGCCATTTATTAAGTGGTTCTAGTACACTTGCTCCAATCACTTTATCTCCCGATTTAAGATTACGTAATTCTTAATCGGTCGGTTATCCACTCTGTACGTACATAAGGGTAGTACTAGGCTCCCCACTTTGTCAACGCCATCCAATATACCAGTACTCTTCCGTTACCATCTATATTGCACATAAAGCCATTCTGTTTAGTTAATCGTCTCGCATTGACTGAGACAAGCGACCGCACAATACATCATGTTGTTTGGTGTGAATCTGTTCTTTCTAGCCCCAGGATAATGAGTATCGCTGAAATGAGGTACAGGGCTAAAGGTCGGTCGCTCTAGTCTGCTATCCTCTTTCTTGGAAGCATCTATGACTCAGCACTACGGGCCTCATCAACCCTAGTGCTCGGCGGGAAGCCACCCTTCTTTGCTCAGGATTTGTGCCGTCATCATGGTGCTAGGCACATCACCAGGGGAGACGTTTACAGAAACTGATTCCCCAACTACGCTCTGGACCTTAGCTACTCCTTCGTGTGAGAAACCGGGGCACAGGCTTATCGATTGTATCCCTGCCTTTTCAACTAAGTCTTTGGACACCTGGGCAGCCAGGTCGAAATCGAATAATGGAATAAATACCATTGTGTATTCAAATTCGTCAGCCTTGACCGAAGCTCGGTGCTTCATAGGGTCAGCATTCAGTGCCATGATGACGCTCGCTGCTTTAAACATCGTGTCTACCTCCTTTCGAAGGGCTATTATACGGTTGACGTTTCAGTTGTCAATATCGGCTCTTCCCCTTAGAGTGATTCCAGATAGATTGCAGCGAGTATCTATCGTGCTTCGATAGGTGAGACCAGTAACAATCGATAGGTGAGGTCCATAGCAATAGTAGACGGCGGTTATACTGATGGCAGACAGTACGGGAGCGGTATGACTTTGTCGAGATTCCGTCATTGCCTGAGGCTGAAGCCGCAACCTGCCTAGCGTGAAGAATCTAGACCCTCCGCTAGGCTCTTCGTTCGGAGTTTCTGCTCGTGGTGAAAAAATATACGCCTGTTATTTAGGAAGAGGTTTAGGTTACAGGTACTACAGATACAAGCCCCTGTCAAACTAGCGCCAGCAAACTACTCTGTATTGCCATTGCTCTGTTTAAGGCTTTTTGTTAATATAAAAATCAGGAAAGTTCGCGAAATACCTGTGGCACGCGGTGCTTTGGGTAGCGGCGTGCCCCTGTAGCTCAGTTGGATAGAGCAGCGGTTTCCTAAACCGCGTGTCGGGCGTTCGAGTCGCCCCAGGGGCATTTTTGATTATAATTATGCTGTGTCCTATGTTATTAGGCATAGCTCCAAGGCGGAGTATATTGGTCATTGCGAGGCTAATGGAGTGCAGTGGCGGAAGCAAAAGGGGAAAGGCTCAATTCAGCGTCTTTTTTTCTGGGTAGCTCTCCTTCGGCCTTGTTTTTTTGTCCGGGCGGCTCTCCTTCTACGCACGAAGAAAATCACTAGTCCCACTGCCACCACCGCCGCTATAATCCCGCCGATTAGTGGCCAGTTGGCTCCAAAGTTGGCCGTTATGGTGTAGTCGCCGTGCATGGGAATGATGGTTGTAGCGGCGTTCACATTGGCGATGGTGTCAACATCACCAGTCCAGTTGACAAAGCGGTAGCCTTTCTCGGGCTCGGCAATCACACGAACCATCACCCCGGCATTATAGGTGAACATCCCTGTGCCAGGGGTGGTAACGGAACCGCCAGTGATGCTGGATATAGTGAGGGTATACTCAACAACTCCCAGATTCCATTTGGCAAGCTCGATCTCAGGACCTGCGGAGACTAGGGTATCGTCGGCCTTAAGCCCCACCGTGTGATAGCCGCCTGCAGCGATCTGGGTGATGTTCGTCCAGCCGCTGACAGCGTACTGCCCACCGGCGTCGCCTCCCACGGTGACCACGGTGCCGTCGGCCTTAAGCCCCACTGTGTTATAACTTCCTGCGGCTACCTGGGTGATGTCCGTCCAGTTGCTGACAATGCACTGCCCGTAAGAATTGTCTCCCACGGCGACCACGGTACCGTCGGCCTTAAGCCCCACCGTGTTATAGCCACTTGCGGCGATTTGGGTGATGTCCGTACAGCCGCTGACAGCGCACTGCTCGTACTCGTTGTCTCCCACGGCGACCACGGTACCGTCGGCCTTAAGCCCCACCGTGTGGCTGGAGCCTGCGGCGATCTGGGTGATGTCCGTCCAGTTGTTGACATCACACTGCTCGAATTGGTTATCTCCCACGGCGACCACGGTGCCATTGTTCTTAAGTCCCACCGTGTGCCTGGAGCCTGCGGCAACCCTAATGATGTGCGTCCAGTTGCTGACATTGCACTGCCCATAGTCGTTGTATCCTACAGCGACCGCAGTGCCGTCGTTCTTAAGTCCCACCGTGTGGCTATAACCTGCGGCGACTCTGATGACGTCTGACCATCCGCTGACGTCGCATTGCCCGTAGTAGTTGTCTCCTACGGCGACCACGGTGCCATCATTCTTACGTCCAACCGTGTGCTTGAAGCCTGCGGCAAGCCGTCTGATATCCGTCCAGCTCTCGACATTGCACTGCCCGTAGTGGCTCCTTCCCACGGCGACCACGGTGCCGTCGTTCTTAAGCCCCACTGTGTGCCAGCCGCCTGTGGCGACCTTGATGATATCTGTCCAGCCCCCGACATCGCACTGCCCGTGGTCGTTCTTCCCTGCGGCGACCACGGTGCCGTCGGCCTTAAGTCCCACCGTATGGTCAGAGCCTGCGGCGACTCCGATGATATCCGTCCAATCGCCGACGTCGCACTGCCCGTGGTCGTTCTTTCCCACGGCGACCACGTTGCCGTCGACCTTAAGCCCTACTGTGTGATAACTACCGGCGGTGACCTGGACGATGTCCGTCCAGTCCCCGACATCACTCTGCCCGCTGCCCATGTATCCCACAGCGACCACGGTTCCGTCGGCTTTAATCCCCACTGTGTGACCATAACCTGCGGCGACCTGTATAATGTCCGTCCAGTCACCGACATTACACTGCCTGCCCTCGTTGTATCCCACGGCGACCACGGTACCGTCGGCTTTAATACCCACCGTGTGGTCAGAGCCTGTGGTGACCTGGATGATATCCGTCCAGTTGCCGACATCGCATTGCCCGCCGCCATTGTAGCCCACGGCGACCACGGTGCCGTCGGCTTTAAGCCCCACCGTGTGCTGGCTGCCTGCGGCGACCCGGATGATATCCGTCCAGTCGCCGACATCACACTGTTCGTAGACGTTGCTTCCCACGGCGACCACGGTGCCGTCGGCTTTAAGCCCTACCGTGTGATAATAGCCTGCGGCGACCATGGGCGTTACCTGCCCTTGAGGCATATTCATGGCTATTGCGGAAGCAAGGCTGGGGCTATCTATCGCCGCCGAAATAATAAAACGGTCATCTGGCAGATGCACGGTTGTTGAAGCTCCCGCTAACCCAGCAGGAAGAATCAGGCCGAAGACCAGAAAGATAGAGAGCAGGGCTGGTAGGAGCATCTTTCTATTTTTCATTGCTGCATCCGATTATCCGTCATCTGAAAACTGAAATACCTTTCCTGCGTATCAAAGTCTCCCCTAACGCAGTGTCAAAGTCTTAAACCCTTCTGGCTCATACTTTCTTCCAGTACTTCTCCCTTAACTCTCTCTTCAAAATCTTGCCGGCAGGGTTCTTGGGCAGGGAATCGACAAACTCAATAGTCTTTGGTGTTTTGTAACCTGCTATATGCTTTTTGCAGAAAGCGGTGAGCTCTTCGGGGGTAGTGCTTACTCCTTTCTTTGTTACTACTACCGCGTGAACCCTTTCTACCCAGTATGGGTCAGGGACGCCGATGACCGCCGCCTCCATAACCGCGGGATGCTGGTAGAGGACCTCTTCTACTTCTCTGGGATAGACATTTTCCCCACCGGAAATAATCATGTCCTTTTTCCGATCCGCAATGTAGATATAACCCTCATCATCGTAATAGCCCATATCTCCGGTATGGAGCCAACCATTGATAATAGTTTTGCTGGTTTCCTCAGGCTTGTGCCAGTATTCAATCATTGTGTGCTTACTTCGTACTGTGATCTCACCCACTTCACCAGGCTCGACGTCATTGCCTTTTTCATCAACAATTCTGACCTGAACCCCGATATCTGGTCTGCCCGCTGACCTGAGTTTTCTTTGTTCCTTCTCGGGTCTATCCAGGACATTGTGGTCCTCTCTTGACAAGTGAGAGATGGCCGGACCGGATTCACTCTGCCCGTATCCTTGGGCGACAATAGGACCGAAAACCTTCATGCCTTTCTTGAGCACCTCCAGAGGCATAGGTGAGCCTCCGTACCACAGGAACTGCAGAGAACTGATATCATACTTATTAAGATCAGGTACGTTGAGCATCGCCGCCAGGTGGGTTGGCACAATGTCCATATGAGTGGCCCGCTCATTCTGGATGATTTGTAGGGTTGCTGCGGGGTCAAAGAATTTCAGGATAATATTGCATCCCCCAATGTACAGGGAGCTCCGGAAATGGGTGTTCCCGGCAATGTGGAAGAGAGGTGTTATCTGTACACGCCTGTGCCCCGGTTGCAGACCCATATCCATAACCAGAATCTTGGTGTCGTCGATCAAGCAACGGTGAGTATATAGAGCACCGCGGGGCAGGCCGGTAGTGCCGCTGGTGTAAATGATGCTAGCCAGGTCGTCCTCGTCTACCTGCACATCAGGCTCTGTCTTGGAATAAGTAGTCACCAGGTCACGGTGGCATATCATATCGGGAACGGAGGCCTCAAAAGAGATGAAGTTCTTGACCTTGGGTAGATGCGGTCGCAGTTGGTTGGCCACCTCCATCAATTCAGGTCCCACGAAGAGGCTATTGGCCTCGGAATAGTTAATGATGTACTCAAGCTCACGCTCTTTCAATCTGGGATTAAATGGTGACGCAATGAATCCTCCTTTCATCGCTGCCCCGTAGACTTCAACAAACCCCAGGCAACTCCAGGATAAGATACCAATTACATCTCCCTTCTTGGCCCCCATTGCCTGCAGGGCGTGTATAAGGCTATTCGCTCTAGCATTGAATTCGGAGAAGGTTATCCTCTCAGGCCCGTATACGAAGGCTTCTTGGTCTGGCTGTAGAAGTGCGTGCCTATGGATGATGTGAGCGAAGGTGCCTATTTTGTATTGACCTAGCTCGCTTAATATATTCCTTGTTGGCATTCTTACCTCCCTGTCATTTATTTCTTATTGTTTCTCCTGCTTCGGGCGCTGCCGATACGCTTCAATATAGCGTCGGGCGCGCTTGTCACGGCCGAGCACAAGGTCGGCGGCCAGGATAATTGAGCGCACCTTGGCCGCATCCACAATGAGGCAGGTAGCACCGGCGGCAGTAGCCATGACCACGAAGGCGTTATTGAGTAGTTCACGGTCAGGCAAGCCAAAAGATACATTGCTGGCGCCCATTGTCATGTTCACCCCCAGTTCGGCCTTAATCCGCCTGATGGCTTCCAGGATTGCTGTCCCGGAGGTAGGTTCAGCTCCTACTGCGAAAGCCAGGCAATCAATGACTAAGTCCTCACGGGGGATACCTGCCGCCTCGGCTCGTTCCACTATCTTATGGGCAACCCACACCCTTCCCTCAGCATCCTTGGGGATACCATCGTCGTCTTGCACCAGACCGATGACGGCAGCCCCATGTTTCTTGATTAGGGGTAAGATCCTTTTCAGGGAGTGCTCTTCACCGGTAACTGAGTTAACCAGCGGCTTACCCTTGTAGACCTTGAGTGCCGCTTCCAGGGCATCGGGGTTAGAACTATCAATGCATAGGGGTGTATCTACGGTTTCCATCACTGCCTGCACCGCCTTGGGCAGCAGGGCTGCCTCATCGATGCCAAATACCCCCACGTTAACATCAATAATATCCGCTCCGGCTTGCGTTTGAGCCAGCGCCTCCCTACGGACAATCTCCAGGTCGCCGGCCTTGAGAGCCTCGGCTAGTTTTTTCTTGCCCGTGGGATTGATACGCTCGCCGATAAGCACTGTAGGCTGGTTATCACCAATGATTACTTCTTTCTTGGGACTTGACACTCTGGTTTCCATCAGTCGATTTCCTCCCTCCTGCCGTCTATAATTCGGTATCGTCCCAGGTAGTTTGCCTGAACGAAGACCTGCTCAAATTTAGGGACGCTGGCTAGTTCAATGTAACTAGCTCTGGATGCGACAGCCTGTGCCTTAGCCCGAGATTTAAGGGAAATCAGAGCCAGCTTGGCTCCCATGCCGGCGGCGTTGCCCACCTGTCGGAAGCGGTTTAGGGGCAGCGATGGCAGCATGCCAATTGCCACGGCACTGGCGACGTTGATGTAAGTGCCAAAGGCTCCGGCGATTATCACCTGTTTGATATCATCTTCAGCGTAGCCGCTCGTTTCCAGAAGCACCTGGATACCGGTGCGAATAGCGGCTTTAGCCAGCTGCAACTCTCTCACGTCATGCTGGGTGATGGTGATGGCCGGCTGCCCTTTCCGCTCCTCCTTGCTGACCAATATAAACTCGTGCTGTCCCTTGTAAGCACGAACGCGAGGTCGATTGTCTATTATCCTGCCACCCTCATCAATGATTTTAGCCAGATAAAGCTGGGCTAGTGTATCAAGTATGCCCGACCCACAGATGCCAACCGGTGGCGCCCCGTCGATGGTCTGGTACTGGATTTTATCGCCGTCTATGCGCAGGCGTTCAATAGCTCCCGTGGCTGCCCGCATGCCGTACTTGATATGACCGCCCTCAAAGGCGGGTCCAGAGGCACAGGAGGTGGCGGCTATCTTCCCCTTGCAGATTAGAGAGACCTCGGTGTTAGTCCCGATGTCCAGAGCCACCGTTAGTTTTCTTGCCTGCCAAGCATCTGTTGCCAGCAACATCGCCACATGGTCGGCGCCAACGAAGCCGGCGATATTGGGCAGCAGGTGTACATACGCCCCGGGGGCAATATTTAGCCCCAGTTCCCCAGCCTTGACCTCCAACGACCGGCTGACGGCAGGCACGAAGGGGGAGATAGCGAGCTGTTTTACCGGCAGGCGGAGGAAGAGGTGGTGCATGGCGGTATTGCCCACGACTACTACCTCCACAATTTCTTCAGGTTTAACACCAGCCTCAGCACAGAGGTCAGCGGATAGCTCGTTGATGGCGTCAACCGCCAGCTTCTGCAACTGCATACCCTCATCTGGTGACTTTACCACCCTATTAATACGGCTGATGATGTCTTCTCCATAGCTAATCTGGGGATTCATTACCCCTTTGGCGGCTAGAGTCTGCCCGTCGCTGAGATCCACCAGGTAGCCGGCAACCTTGGTGGTGCCCAGGTCTATGGCTAACCCCAACTGGCGGCTTTTTGGGGGGAGAATGGCTATCACCTCGCCGTTACGGACTACAGCCCGGTTTTTCCACTTCCAGGACCGCAGCTGGTCAGAGATGGTGCGCAGGGCACCAATATCAACCTTGGTGCATCGCAGCTTTTGCTGCTGGTTCAGTGCCTTAAGCAGGCGGTCGGCATCAGCCTGTGGTGCCGACAGGGATGGAACTACTAGTTGCAGGTGGTAGGCTCGGACCGATGGCTCGAGGGGAACTGTTATTTCCAGCCCCTCCACCTGGAGCCGTTGCGGGGTGGTCATAGACTCGGCGGGCACAGCTATTTTGCAGTTGCTGGTGGGATGGGTCTGGCAAGCAAGTCGCCACCCCCCTTTGATTTCTCGGCAGGAAAAAGTCTCCAGTTCGTTGGGCGTTGGTTTGGAGACAGTCCCACTTAGAACTTGCACTTTGCATGCGTGGCATGTTCCCTTGCCCCCGCATATGCTGCTGATACCGACGCCGAGCCGGTGGGCACAGGCTAGAAGAGACTCTTTCTTGGGGCATTTACCTCTTAGCCCTACTGGCTCAAAATCAATGGTGAAATCAGTCATTCTGTTCCTATTATGTTACTTTATAGTGGCAAGTTTCCCTGAGGCTGCAGCGGGCACAGACTTCAGCCTCTGTCAACCTTGTCATCTTGGGACCGATGCCAATGACCATGGAAACTGATTTGCGGGGGACCAGTACTCCCGAAGCGGTCAGCCTCACGCCGATTTCATCTGCGTTGACTAGTCCCAACAGGTTCCACTGCTCGGTCAGGGGAAAACCGGGCATACCCGGGTTAACCGGGCTGCTTATCTCATAACCCCGAGACGAGACCTCACTGGCGAGGCGTCTGAGGACTTCCAGAGTCATCATGTCCACGGCGGTGCTGCCGATGCCGTCCAGAATCATGCCCCGCATAGCCTCGCCGCTTCTACTGTAGTCCGTTACCTGTTTTTCCAGCCTGGGGCCGATGGTGCAGAGGAGAACGGCAAGCTCCTTTGCATCGGGGAAGATTGCTGGTATCAATGGTCCGTGTATCGCTTGATTACCCTCCAGCAATATCTGGCTGCCGTTTATACTGCTTACCGTATAGTATTCATAAGCCACCGCTGGCTCCAGCAGGCGAGCCTTCTTGACACTAGTGAGTAATTCCAGAATTGAATCCTTTATCTCGGGTCTGACTTTAGCTCCTCCCCTAAGTCCCTGCCGCCGTAGCACTTCCCTGGTCTTCAGGCTGAGGGAGATATTACGTATTACGGGCATAGCCCAGCCTTTCCTATTTTCTTATATTACCACCCAGCCTGTAAGGTATCTATTTGTATACGCCGTACTCCTTGGCGGTATCAATCATGGCGTGTAGGTTTTCCGGCGTTGCCTGTTCCAGTACCGTCCCGTTGCCCAGTATATAGCCACCGCCTGGAGCGCAGGTATCGATGAGTTTCTTGACATAGTCTTTCACTTGCTGGGGTGTGCCCACGGCTAATAAATCGGGGGGTACGTTGCCGCCGATGCAGTTATCCGCGCCGAGTATCTTCTTGGCTTTAGCCATATCGATGTGGTCTAACCACCATATAACCTTGCCTTTAGGTAAATCCTGGACAACCTCCAGGCGCGAGTTATAGCCCCCCTCGGCAAAAAGGAATGGTATGATTCCCTCATTAATGTAGCCCATGATGACCTTTCTAAGGCCAGGCCAGTAGAATTTCTTATACTGCTCATCGGAGAGGAAACCATCGGCGCCTTTATGCATAACTACCGCCACTACGGGGACTCCGGATGCCTGGACCCCGCCTATCCCCATTTTGATCACCAATGGTGTTATTACCTCCATTGCCTCGAGGAGCTTATCGGGCTGGCGGTACATATCCAACATTATCCCTTTAGTTCCCCTCAGGGTATCGCCAATCATGTCAAAAGGTGCCTTGGCCGGGCCGTCCCAGAAGGCTGGAAATCCGGCGGTTATCATGGCAATTCTGTGAGCCTCCATGGCTCCTATCCACTTAAGGGCTTCAGCGCCGGCGTCAAAAAGGGCCTTATAGGCGGCTTGGACTGGGGGTATGCCAAAGGGTATAAAATTAAGGGGAAGGCCATATATTTCGAGCACGTTGTTGAAAGCGGGAGCGGTGAAGCCCTGCAGCGCGCCGTATATGCGCGGCATGTAGACATGACAGTAGAAATTGGATGGGTCCTGAATCAGGGCATCATATTCATCCGCCATCATATATTCGCCTTCGTTGCATTGGTACGAATACTGAGGGGCAACCCCGTGTCCCGGCCACTTGTATAACTTGTAGTCAAGAATCTCACAGAGCTTGCCTGAGCCAGGCACATACGCGCCAATATGCCCATCCGGCTGGAAGTCCAGCACGTATTTGTTCCATGCCTGGACGCATTTGTCGTAGTCATACATCACTTCTTGAGGGGTAAAGCCGGCATAAACAGCGGGGAAAAAGCCATAAGGGCCAAAGATGGGCACCCGGTCCGGTTTTTTCTTCATTTGAATGGCAGCCTTGAACCTGTTTACCCTTTCCTTGTATGCCTTCTCAGCAGCCGGGCTTTGGAATTTAAGGTCGTTCCCATGAGGGTCTTTCGGCGAAAGCCACATTTGAATTAACGCCTCCTGCTTTTCCTCCTGGGACATCTCTTTCTTCTCCATTTTTCACCTCCAGTAAATTATCTGAGGATTTTTAGCCAGCGCCGGCCCATTTCTTGGCTAGGGTTACCCCGGCCATAGCATCCTTGCCATAGGCATCAGCGCCGGTATACTTCCTTATCTCCTCGGTTATCTGGCCGCCACCAATCATGACATTCACTTTGTCTCTCAGACCGGCGGCTTTTATGGCATCTACAGTTTGTTTCATGGAATCATAGGCCAGCGTCAAAAAGCCGCTTAAGCCAACAATAGGGGCATCGGTTTCCTTTATCTTATCTACGAATTTCTGCACCGGTACGTCAATGCCTAAGTCGTGTACCTCGAAGCCATTGACATCGAGCATGAAGACAACGATGTCCTTGCCGATATCATGTATATCCCCGGCAACGGTGCCGAAGACAATCTTTCCCAGCTTCTTGCTCTCCGTCGTCGTGGCTAACTTGGGCTTGACCAGTTCGGTTACCGCCTTTAGTATCTCACCGGAATACACCAGGTCAGGTATAAAGTACTCGCTGTTGGCAAAGCGCTTGCCCACGATTTCCATGCCCTTTCTGGCATCTCCCAGAATTTTGAGCGGGTCTTCACCAGCGCTCAGCCTATCCTTTACAATCTTAATAGCCTCTTGTTCCTTCAAATCAGCTAACGTGTTAACCAGATCTTTAGCCATCTTTCTTTCCCTCCTTAAACTGTGTTGGACGCTATAGTCCGCTAGCGTTAATGTTGAATGTTGCTTAAAAAAGGGATTATAACAAAGGCAGAGAAATTTTGCTACATATCCGTCGCAAAGCGACACAATTTGACAGGAAGCTGTTTATTTATGATACAATGCGGACAATTTGAAATAAGAAAGGAGATAAGATAATCATGGTCAAGCTCACAAAGACGAAGGACGAGATTATCCAGAAATCAAATGAACTGGCCATAGGGTTTGAAGCAAGATACAAGGGCTGCGGCGAGTGTACATTTATGGCAGTAATTGATGCCCTGAGATGGGGTGGCTTGGAAATTATTCCCAAGGATGTGGAAGACAGGTTTTTTTCTGGGGTGTGTGTTACGACCGCGGGTATTGGCTTGATTTGCGATGGTAACTGTGGTGCTGTAGCCAGCGGCGCTTTGGTAATGGGCTTGGCTCTGGGAATCCAGGGGGGTCCGGGAGG
>Ga0209635_10001153_pt1 | contig 19478 bp, 14 predicted proteins | sample DeeMarSWOR230_32_FD_187463 | JGI IMG/M metagenome (GOLD analysis project Ga0209635, IMG submission 187463) | Marine sediment microbial communities from White Oak River estuary, North Carolina - WOR-2-30_32 (SPAdes) (version 2) | ecosystem: Environmental > Aquatic > Marine > Intertidal zone >...
GGGTGTCATCCTTCTTGATATCACAGTTAATTTAACTCTCGCCGATATGAACCTCGATGGAGCTATCAATGGTTTCGACATTGACCCGTTCGTGCTTGCATTAGTCGATCCAGATGGATATGAGACGACTTATGGTGTCCCTGCAGATCTAATGGGAGACTGCAACCTAGACTGGGTGTGTAACGCGTTCGATATCGACCCGTTCGTTCAGATACTTACTACCGGTACATATCCTGTTTGGCCATAACATCAGTGAAGAGGAAATAACAATGAAACATAATTAAAAAGTTTAAAACATCTCCCCTCTCTTTTTTATCTTTATGAGATATTAAATTTACTAGTGGAATATTTGGAGGAGGAAATGATCTGAATTTCGTTTTACTATAATTGAACATATGCGAGGATATCTCTCGTATTTCCTAAATTTCAAAATTAGATATGAAAAATTATAATTATGGGGAGAAAAATGAATGAAATAAGGGTGTAACAGAAATAAAGAAATATATAAAAAAGAAAGGAAAAAAGGAAGAAATAAGTAAGAATATGATGCCGGTGTTTTCAATAATAGTGCTGCTGATGAGTACCATTATAGATAGCATATCAACAGAACCGTGATCAACAAAGATATTGGAGGCGAAGCAAAATTTAATTGGAGATTTAGACCGAATAGTTTTAGTGCAGATGAAATTGACATCATGAGCGACACCAACTGCTCTATGTCAGTTCCATCAGGTATTGACAAAGGGTTAAAAGAAGTGTTTTCATGTCATTAGGGGTGCAGTCCATATTGTCATTTTTCCAATTTGGCATTTTTAAACAAAAGCTTTATATATTATTTTTTACAAAGTATAACACATGTGAGGATCTGGAGAAAACTTCTGGTTCCTTTTCCTTCCATCTCTCCTAACCGCCTTCCTTCCAGATCCCCCATCTCTCCTAGTTACTAATTGTATCTTGAAATTACATTTATATCTATAATATAGAAAATTTGTTCGTTGTAAATGGTTAGGCTTTACTTCTTTTTGCTACTCTTCTTGCAGACTCTACTTCTGCTTCAAATTCTGAATATCCCTCACCAATCAAGTGCCAGTATATGGCATCTTTGTATAATTTATTGACTTCAGCTTCCCCCAAAGATTTCACCTATAATAATATGTATGTATAGTTATAATATATAAATTTTACTTAAAATTATATAAAATTATTATAATATGTACTAATAAATCCAAAATTATAAATAATTATTCGTATAACTTTATTACATTTATATTAAGTGGAAGATTCATAGAGTTTGCAATGGCACTACATTTCGTTCTCAATAGATAGGCAATTGGCCTATAATTGGTCTCAGAAAATGATTCATAATTTGCCATACCTTTGCAAATAATTAAATCAGATTGCTTCAAAGCTCTTTCTAATTGAGGAGGCATCAATATAAAATCAACACCTATAGCAAAGCAACCTGTTGTTAGAATTTCATCAACAACTTCTTCAAAATTCAATTCTTTTGCATGTTCAATTGTCGCATCGCTTATTATTGGTTCGCCTCTTACAACAAGCGTTAGAAAGATTTTAGGATTAAATTTCTTCAACTCACGACAGAGGATCTTATCAAAAACAATTTCTCCACAATTATCGGTGAAAAGAATAAGTTGTTTTGTATTTTGTAAAAGTCTTTTTAATTTTGAATAATCATTGTATCCTAATCCTTCATTATAAATACGTTCAAAAACTTCTTTTAACATTTTGGGGTGGGTACTTGATCCTTCTATCCCAAAATCCATTATGTTTCCGATAATAGAGCAGGTCATGCTGGTTTTCAATGGATCTTCAGATTTCCTAATAAGTTCTTCCACTTTCGGAAGCAAAGATTTTGCCACATTGTTGCTTTTTATATTCAAATCGGAATATGGATCTTCGTCTCCTAAAGTGTCATATACAATCTTATGAACCTTGGTAGCAATTGTTGCACTAGATTCATTTGGATCGTAAATCTCAGACAGAACTTTACAAGCGTTTCGTATAGCTTTTGTTTTTACCTTTTTATCTTTAGTACTTTGCTCTGTTTCAAATATTATTCTTTTTAACAAACATGGAACACATTCAGTCTGAATTTTCATGATAAGACCATAAAAGGCATTACGTATTTATTCTTAGTGATATAAAATAAAAACATTCTTCAAAAAACAAAATCTGCAAATTTTAAGGTAAATTTATAAAAATATTAAGAATTTTATCCGAAAGATTAATATATGACATATATGTATAATATTAGTATAATAAAATAATGGGGCAATTGATATGAAGAAAAAAGTAATAGGGATATTGGTCTGCATGATGCTGTTAGGTATGATACCAATAGCAGCAGGACTGAACTCAGAGGTAACTGAACCAATCTTTGACCCAACTCCTATACCAGAAGGAAAGAAGACATTTGTGTTTGGAGTAGTAACCAAACCTCGCTTAGTACTCTTCGGCCAATTTTTGACATTTAGATGTGTAAGGATACGCTACTTCCTAAGGGGAGAGGGCAGAACTACATTAGTCAGAAATCTTCAGAGACTAACCTTCCAAAATGATTACAAAGGAATCGTAGGAAGCCATTTTATCCTTGCCGTATTTAACGGAAAACCAATATCAATTTAAATTAATTAACTTTATTCTTCTTTTTTCTTTTTTATTAGTGTAAACTTTAAATTATTCTTGCATAGATTGGTAAAATAATCTATTTTCTATCAACTTATAGATATTTTATTTTTTGAGTAATGAAAGATATATATTAGTTTCTATTATTACTTGTATTGAAATTTGAGGAGAATTTCATGTTAAAAGTACCGACAATTGTTCTTAATGTAAAGACCTATGCCGAAGCTACTGGTATTAAAGCAGTGGAAATAGCCCAATTAATGGAAAGAATATCTAAAGAAACTGGTTCTAGCATGGCTATTGCAGTGCAGGCAAGTGATATATACATATGCTCTCAAAAAGTAGATATGCCAGTTTTTTCAGAACATATCGATCCTATAAAACCAGGTAGCCATACAGGATGGACATTACCAGAAGCTATAAAATCAGCAGGAGCTGTGGGAACGTTGATTAATCATAGTGAGCATCGACTTCAACTCGCAGATATTGATCTGTGTGTTGCACGTGCAAAAGAACTCAATTTAGATCATATTGTATGTACTAATAATGTAGCAACTTCCAAGGCAGCCGCTGCTCTCTGCCCTAACTTCATTGCAGTGGAACCACCTGAGTTAATTGGAGGAGATATTTCTGTGACGACAGCAGATCCTGATGTTGTGAGTAGAAGCGTGAAAGCAGTGAAATCTGTCGAATCTAAAGTTAGAGTTCTCTGTGGTGCTGGCGTTAAAAATGGAAAAGATGTTGCAAAAGCAATTGAACTTGGTGCTGATGGAGTATTGCTTGCAAGTGGAGTTGTGAAAGCAAAGAATAAAGAAACTGTAATTAGAGATTTAGCATCTGGATTGTAACTTTGGATATTTTAAATTTCTCAACCTTGTTCATGTTATTTTATCAAAATGACATTCTGACAAATTAACCTTTTATATAAGATTTGTATTGCCCCTTCGAACACCGTTTGGCGGGCTGCAGTTTTTTCTTTTATACTAGCCTGCCGCATCCCACCCCATTTTCATCTGAGAATAGTTTGATGCTTTTCAAATACTATATTTAAATAATTCTGTAACTAACATATAAAAAGAATATAAAATTAAATAAAAAACGGGGAAAATAATATGAAGAAGAAATTAACAAGAATAGTTATAAGTATGCTGATTATGGCCACCTTATCTTCAGTGGCAGCAACGACGAACACAAATGAGAATGAAAAATTCTACTGCTTCAGTATCTTCTCTTTTTTTAACTTTTTAGTTGGGCAGCTACAAATATAGAAATCTTTAAGATATTTTTGTTATTCCTATATATTACTGGCTATTTATTCATTATATCAATTCGAATGCTGTTGATTTGTTATCAACGAAAGAAAAAGATATATAGCCCATTAACATCCCTTCAAGGTTGACAAATATGAAAGAACTTGAAAGTATTCAGTCAATTTGTCCTGCCTGTTATCGAGATGGTAACATAAAGAAAATAGATGCCAAAATTGTTGAAGAAAATGGAAAGGTTTGGATTACAAAACAATGTAGCGAACATGGTTCTTTTAAAGATATATATTTTGGAGATGTTAATCTCTACAAACGATGGATGAAATACGCTGTTCTTGGTGAGACATATCCAGATGTTAAAACAACTTTGTTCGGTGACAAGGAACTGTATTTAGAACATAAATCTCAGACCGTATTAACTAATCTTTTAGCCACAAATAGATGTAATCTTAGATGTAACTATTGCTTTATGAATGCTGGCGCTTCTGGTGTTGTTTATGAGCCTGCATTGGATCAAATTCGAGAATTGTTACGACAAGCTAGAGACCAAAAACCATTTGGATCAAGAGCAATTCAAATAACTGGGGGAGAGCCAACAATTAGAGAAGATCTTTTTGAGATAATCCGCATGGCTAAAGAATTAGGTTATTCACATGTACAAGTAAATACAAATGGGCTGAAACTTGCAGAAAGTATAGAATACTGCCAAAGACTCAAGGACGAAAAAGTAAACACTGTTTATATGAGCTTTGATGGAGTTACAAAAAAGACAAATCCTTGGATAGATCAATGTAAAAAGGCTATAAATAACCTAAGAAAGGTAAATCTGAAAGTTGTCTTAGTTCCTGTTTTAATTGGAGATAAAAATGTCCATGAGACAGGGAAGATCGTTCGTTTCGCCCTCGACAATGTCAACATTGTTAGAGGCGTCAATTTTCAGCCTATATCATTCTGCGGTAGAGTAACAAAAATCAAAGATGAAAAGAGGGAAAAACAACGCGTAGACTATGTGCGGATGCTTGAAGCAATAGAAAAAGAATTTGACGGTCAGATTTCAAGGGATGATTTTTATCCTGTGCCTTTTGTTCATCCAATTTCGAGATTAATTGAAAATTTAATTGGAGAGAGTCAAGTAGAATTCACTGCGCATCCAGGCTGTGGCGGTGCAACATATATTTTCTTAAAAGATGGAAAACCATTGCCGATAACACGGTTTATCGATGTCGAAGCTTTTATGGATTTTATCGATGAACAAAGCAAAACAAGAGGGCCATTAAAAAAATTAAGAGTAGCTGCTGCATTCTTGAAAAATGTGGACAGATTTGTAGATAAAGAAAAAGCACCAAAAGAGTTTGACTTAAAAGAAATCCTTAAAGATGCAGCAATTGGTGGGAGTTATGATTCATTACGTGGATTTCATTATAAAAGCCTATTTGTTGGCTCTATGTGGTTCCAAGATGCATTTAACCTTAATGTAGATCGTCTACAGCGATGTGTCATTCATTACACTACTTTAGAAGGAATTGTCCCATTCTGCGCTTATAACGGTCTAGGTTACGGCGATAAAATTCGAGAAAGACATTCGATAACGATCAAAGAATGGGAGAAGAAAACTGGTAGAAACATTAAGGACGATTTGTGGACAAAAGGCCCATTAACTTAATGTTTGATGTCATATAGAACTATTTTTTCGAAAAACACTTTTTTTCTTACTTTGATAAAATCTTGAAAAATCAATGTCTCTTTATCATATAATTATAGAAATCTTTATATAATATAAGTTATAGATATATTCATGATAGATAATATCAAGCAAATATAGGGGAACTAACATGAAAAGAATATTTGGAAAAATGAAAATGTTGAAAGAAGCTGTAGTTTTGCTAATCATGGCATCCCTTATTGTTGCTACATCAGCTGTGATGGCAAATATAAAAAACATACAAACAGAGGAAAGCAGTCATTTGAATTTCAATGGCATAGGGAGCATGGATGATGTTATCTGGGACAATGGACAACCAGGTACTTGGACCATTGCATCACAACTTGATACTGGCTATCCATTTAACGCTCAGGCAGCCGACGACTTTATGTTTGATACAGAAACAGATATAACTGGCATCGGATGGTATGGCCGTTTTTGGAACGGACCTCCCGACGAGATTAACCCTTGTGATTTCAATATTTATATCTATGCAGATGATGGCACAGGTAATGCACCAACTGGTGGAGGTATGCAAAATCCTGAAACAACAGCACTTGAATCTTACTTATTTGAAGATGTTCTTGGTGTAAGTATTGGCGAACATGCATTTTCTTATGAATTAAATTTACCATCTCCTTTCACTGCCCAACCACAGGAGAAATACTGGATTGTATTCCAGGCGAAGTTCGATTTTCCACCGCAATGGGGCTGGTTAAATACAGATAATCCTGTTCAACTCTCTCCTGCAGTACAAGGTTTTCCAGCCTTACAAGTGCCATTCTGGACGCTCACCGATCATGGCGACCAAGCATTTTACCTATTGGGTGGAGGCGGCGGAGGGCCTCTAGAGGCAGATGCAGGTGGACCATATGATGGAAATGTTGGTGAAGACATACAATTCACCGGTTCAGCAACTGGAGGAACACCACCATATTCCTGGTATTGGGATTTCGGCGATGGAAACACGTCGGATGAGCAAAACCCTGTTCACAACTATAGTGCGGAAGGTGTCTATACTGTTAACCTTACTGTGACAGATGATGTCCAAGATATTGCCTATGATGAGACAACTGCTACCATCTCAGACTCCGGAGGAGATCCAGCACTCGAAATTGGCTCTATTACTGGCGGTATTGGATTTAAAATTACGGTGAAAAATACAGGTGACGCAGAAGCCACAGATTGTACGGTTGATGTTGATATCCAAGGTGGCCTGTTTATTCTCCAGAGAACTTATTCCTTGGCTATTGGCAATATCGGAACAGGAAACTCAACAACTGTATCAGCATCGGTATTCGGTATCGGTCTTGGACTCCTTACAGAACTACCCACAATAGCGGTCAATGTCACGTGTGCCGAAGGTAAAGAGGCCAACGAAACTGTCAATGCAAGGATCTTCCTAGCACTCGTCCTAATTCAATAGACCACATTCTTTCAAACCCCTCTTTTTTTCTTAAAAATCCATCTTTAATATACAGAAAAAATTCCAGGATATTCACGATTATTTTTTCAACATCTTCCATGTGAAGATGGGATTCCGATTTGCTCCTGCTTCATCCACGCGACCAACCGATGTATTCACTGGGGCATTCTTGACTATTTCTGGTTCTTCCTCTGCAATTGCAAGCAGTGCTTTAATATATTGATCCAAGGTCTGCTTTGATTCAGATTCTGTAGGTTCTATCATCAGTGCTTCCTTAACGTTTAGAGGGAAATATATCGTCGGTGGATGTAGACCATAATCCAATAGACGTTTCGCAATATCCAAAGCTCTAATTCCTTTTTCTTTACTTAAACGCTCACAACTGATGACAAATTCATGCTTTCGTAACGTTTTATATGGCAAATCATATTTTTTGGAATCGACAAGCTTTTTCTTCACGTAATTAGAATTAAGAACTGCAATCTCAGATATTTCCTTAAGTCCATTGCTTCCCATTAATAAAATGTATATATAAGCCTTTAGAAGAACAGAAAAATTGCCATAAAATGCTTTGACCTTACCAACTGAATCAGAATAATCATAATTTAAGGAATATTTGCCCTTATTTTTTACAATTCTTGGTGCAGGTAAAAACCTGTCTAACTTCTCTTTCACTCCAATCGGTCCGGCTCCAGGACCTCCTCCACCATGAGGTGTTGAAAATGTCTTATGGAGATTGAGATGAACAATGTCGAATCCCATATCACTGGGTCTTGCTTTACCCATAATAGCATTTATATTTGCCCCATCGTAGTACAGTATTGCCCCAGCGTCATGCACAAGTTTTTGAATTTCTAAAATATTAGATTCGAAGATCCCTAACGTGTTTGGATTTGTAAGTATAAAACACGCTGTTTTATCAGAAAGCGTTTTTTCTAAAATATCTAGATCGATTGTTCCACCATCGGTTGAAGGTATTTCTACTATCTTGTATCCTGCCATTGTAGCACTTGCTGGATTTGTCCCATGAGATGTATCAGGTAAAATAACCTCCGTTCTATCAAAATCCTTATTGAACTCATGAAACGCCCTTGTTAGTAATAAACCTGCAAATTCGCCATGTGCACCAGCAGCAGGTTGAAGAGTAAAACTATGCATGCCTGTTATTTCACATAACATCTGCTCAAGATCATACATTATTTGAAGAGATCCCTGAATTGTTGATTCATGTTGATAAGGGTGAATCATGGCGAAACTATCCCGTTTGCTGATTTCTTCACATATTTTAGGGTTATACTTCATGGTACATGAGCCAAGAGGATAAATTCCTGATTCAATTCCATAGTTCATCTGACTCAATCTTAAGAAATGCCTAATAATCTGTGTTTCATCTAGATCTGGTATGTTTACCCTCTCTTTTCTTTGGAGAGATCGAGACAATAGCTCAGACGGCTTTCCTTTGCTTTTTTTCCCAAGTTCGTTTAGTAAGGGCTCGTCATACACTGCACTTCTGTACATTATTTCGCCTCCTTGAGAACAGAAATTAGATTTTCGATGCTATCATCATTGTGCATCTCTGTGACACCAAAAAGCATGCAATTCACTAGTTCAGGATATAGATCATCAAGAATGAATCCACCTTGAATACCTCTACTTAGCAACTTATTGTTTAGCTTCTTTGCATCAGAATGTCGTATTACAAACTCATTGAAATGGATGCCACTAAATACCTTTTCAAAGTTATTTATTGATGTAATCTTTTCAGCTAATTGCTGTCCTTTTTCAAAGTTGATTTTACTGATTTCTTCAAGTCCTTTACTTCCAAGCCATGAAAGATAAACTGTAGCTGCTAAAGCACACAATCCCTGGTTTGTACAAATATTACTCGTTGCTCTTCCTCGTCTGATATGCTGTTCTCTAGTTTGCAAAGTCATACAGAATGCTCTTTTACCCTCGCTATCCTTAGTTAATCCAATTATACGACCTGGTATTTGACGTAGAAATTCGCTTTTACAGGCAAAAATACCCAAGGAAGAGCCACCAAAATCTATAGGATTGCCTAGAGACCTTCCTTCCCCTATTACAATATCTGCCCCATATCCGCCTGGGCTTTTCGCAATGCCAAGAGATAAAGGATCCACACCAACAACAAATAATGACTGTTTATCTTTTACAATCTTCAAAATCTCTTCTGCATCATCTTCAAAAATTCCAAAAAAGTTTGGATTTTCAATATAAACTCCGGCTGTATCGGCGTTTATAGTTTTTTTTAAGTTCTGCAAATCAATTTTACCAGTCTCTTTATCGTATGCTATCTCTCTTATCTTTATTCCAGATCCTTTTGCATAATTCTTTAAGACACATCTTTTATCCAAAGAAATGTTGGTAGGAACAAGAAATGTTTTCCTATTGTTAATGCGAGTGCACATCAGAGCTGCTTCTCCTAATGCTGTAGCATCATCATACAATGAAGCGTTTGCAATATCCATTCCAGTTAGTTCGGCGATCATACTTTGATACTCAAACATTGCCTGTAAAAAGCCTTGTGAAGCCTCAGGTTGATAGGGTGTGTAGGAAGTGTAGAATTCTGATCTTGATATTACTGATTTTACTGCGGCAGGAATATAGTGAGGCTTAATACCGCCACCTAGAAAACTTGGCATTTCATAAAAAGAAATATTCTTCTTGGACAATTCTCTTAGTTTTTCTTCTACTTCTTGTTGAGAGAGCCCATCTTGAAGATTTAACTTATTAATTCTAATCTTTTTGGGGATATCAGAAAAAAGCTCATCGATATCGTTTAATCCGATTTCTCTAAGCATACTGCTTTTTAAAGCAGAATTAGGAATGAATTTCATAAAGCCCCTTAGGGGTAAACAACCGTCTATTAAAGAAACTTATCATATTTTTTCTTAGTGGTTAGTAAAAAGAGCTGCTGCATTTAGATTATTAATCGATGCATCCCATACTTTCAAGGAAAGGGCATTCCATATGTTATTATCTACTATACTTACAACTTTACCCAGAATATCGCTTTCATATATGGGCTCATCATTTGCATCTCCTTCAAAATTAATGATATAATATCTATTTGTTGAACCTTGCTTATTGATACTATATACTTTTCTGCACATCAAACCCCCCTCATCCTTTAGATAAAATATTTCATCTCCCGTTAGTATTGTAAACTCAGGATGTGTTGATTTTTGAAGAACTATATACTTACCATCCAGATCATCTCTATCTAATATGCCCCCTTTGAAATATTGGTAAGATTGAACATTATCAAATGAATCAAGAAAAGTTTCTATTCCTATTAGTTGTGTAATTGTAATAAATGGGAGATTTGCAATGGTAATAAAAGCGCAAATCTTAATTATATCTTTTAATACCTTTTTCTTCATCTCTCGCCACATCAGTGATACAATGTATCACGCCAACTTTTGTCAATAAAGGTATTTAAAAGTATTCTGTTAAAATGTCAAAATGAGCGATTTACAAATGTGATTACCTAAGAAGTGTACAAAAAACATTAATCAAGGAAATGCATTACATGAGAGATTTGATGCAAGATATTTGGATTGAGAAGTACAGACCAAAAACACTTGACGAGGTTGTAGGCCAAGATGCTATTATAGAAAGGCTAAAGGCCTATGTAAAAACCAAGAATGTTCCTCATCTAATATTTGCAGGTCCTGCTGGAACAGGAAAAACAACGTCAGCGTTAGCACTTGCTAAGGAGCTCTTTGGTGAAGAAATCTGGAGACAGAACCTTCTTGAACTTAATGCAAGCGATGAAAGAGGAATCGGCATTATCAGAGGTAAAATCAAAGATTTTGCAAGAACAGCACCAATAGGTGACAGGCAATTCAAAATCATATTCCTCGATGAAGCAGATTCTTTAACATCAGATGCACAAGCAGCGCTTAGAAGAACAATAGAGAGATATTCACATATCTGTCGATTCATCCTTTCAGTTAACTATTCCTCCAAGATTATTGAGCCTATTCAATCAAGGTGTGCAGTTTTCCGTTTCAAACCAATAAAAGCAGAAGATATCAAAAAATATATGCGTACAATAGCTGCCAAAGAAAAATTGGAGATAGCATCCGATGGGCTAGAGACTCTAATTTTTATTGCAAGAGGTGACATGAGAAAGGCTATAAACACCCTTCAGGTAGGAGCTTCTATTAACAAGAAGATAACTGCAGACGTACTTTATGAAACCTCAGCAACAGCAAGACCAGAGGAGGTAAAAGCATTAATTAATACTGCACTGAGCGGCAACTTTATGGCAGCAAGAAATCAACTCTATGATCTACTCATAACTTATGGATTGAGTGGGGAAGATATCATAAAACAGATACATAGCTCAATCTTCGATCTTACCATTCCTGATGAAAATAAGGTTCTATTACTTGAAAAGACAGGTGAAACAGAATTCAGAATTGTTGAGGGAAGTAATGAACACATTCAATTGGAATCCTTATTAGCACAGATTGTTCTTATGGGGAGAAAGTTACAATAGATTATTTGTTCTTAAGAATTTTTCAACAACTTTTTTTAACTCTCTAGCTGTTTCTTCACCAACACCATATCTTATACGTATAACTGGTTTGTTTGCTTTGAGTATTCGACTTAAATCTATGGGAGTGCCACTTACTACAACATCACAATCAGTGTTGTTAATTGTTTGTTCTAATTCCCTTATCTGCCTTTTTCCGTAACCCATGGCTGGAAGTACCTTTTCAAGATGATTGTACTTCTCAAATGTTTCTATAATAGAGCCAACAGCGAATGGTCGTGGATCTATGATTTCTTCGGCATTGTGTTCTTTAGCAGCAATAGTTCCTGCACCGAACTTCATCTCACCGTGGGTAACTGTTGGACCGTCTTCAATAACAAGAACCCGTTTTCCTTGAATCATTGCAGGATCATCAGCAATGACAGTTGAAATGCCTTCGATAATTTGAGCGTTAGGATTGATATTCTTAATGTTTTTTCTGACAGTTTCAATATCTTCCCTTCTTGCTGTATTTACTTTGTTTACAATAACGATATCGGCAATACGTGCGTTTAATTCTCCAGAATAGTAAGATATCTCATGTCCAGCCCGATGTGGATCTGCCATTGTTATTTGTAAATCAGGTTTGACGAAAGGAAAATCGTTGTTACCACCATCCCAAATCACTACGTCTGCATCTTTTTCAGCATCTCTGAGGATTCTCCCATAATCTACACCAGAATAGATAACGCCACCCATATCAATATATGGTTCATACTCTTCTCTTTCTTCTATGGTACAGTTGTATCTATTCAAATCATCATAAGTTGCAAATCGTTGGCTTATCTGTGTTGTTAAATCCTTATCATAAGGCATGGGATGTCTAATAGATGCAACCTTCAATCCCTTCTCCCTTAGAATTTCAAATATTTTTCTTGATATCTGTGATTTACCACTGCCAGTTCTGACGGCACAAACTGCGATAACTGGTTTTGACGATGTTAGCATAGTGTTTTTAGGACCCATTAAGATAAAATCAGCACCTGCTGCATTAACAATAGCTGACTTGTTCATTACATAAGAATATGGTAGATCGCTATAGGCAAAAACAACTTCTTTAACATCATTTTCTCGTATTAAATCTGATAATTGTTCTTCCGGATATATGGGAATTCCTTTGGGATATAGCTTACCTGACAGTTGTGGCGGATATTTTCGGTCTGAGATATAAGGTATTTGAGTTGCTGTGAAGGCAACAACCTCATAATGTTCATTATCTCGAAAATATACATTGAAATTGTGGAAATCTCTACCTGCTGCACCCACGATAAGTACTTTAATTCTCTGAGTCAAGAATAGTCCCTGGTTAGCCAGGTAATAAATGTTGCCTTAAAGATTTTTCTTAAATACAATCTTAAGTTTACATTTTGACAAAATGTCACGAAGACTTTAAATATTATAATATGCAGATTTTTAGATTAGAAGAGATGGAAGACTACCCATACTAAATGTAAGGGTAGAATACCTTAGGAGAGATGGTCTCTGCTACCATATTTAATAAAATTAGAATGTGATAACCAATGAACAGAGAAGCATTACCGTTAATAGTTGCCATTCTTGTTCCAGTTATAATTGTTTCTTTGATATTGTTATATTTCTATGGATATGACTTTACGATTTTTATGAGAAGAATTGACCTTATATACTATATAATTCTATTCCCTTTTGCTCTTGGTTTAGCTATTGCATTTTTAAGAAGAAAAAAAGAATAACAATGTACAAACACCTTTTTTTAAGATAACAAAAAGAAACATATAAATACAAATAATATATATCAAAAACGTTCAGATGTGGTGCACTTTACAACCTATATAAATATTCCTAGTTAGACGTATTTAGCTTTAAAAAGTGGGATGATGGGATGCAGGAACCGTATAGGAGAAAAACTAAAGGAGGGAAAGTTTGAAAGAAACTAAGCATAATTCTAAAAACTCTCCCTCCAAAACATCGGATATCTCAGAAATTGAGCGAAAAGTAGATAGAATTTTACTGAATAATAAGAATAAATTAGAAGACAAAAACTGGAATAAAGAGCATCTTTCAGATAAAATTGAAAATTTTGACTTTGACAAATTTTCTCCTATAAAAAGAAAAAAAGAATCTATTTATTTTGTTAAAGATAAAAAAAAGAAAGTAGAGAAAGAAGAACCTACTTCTTCTAAACCAAGCGATAATCTAAAAAAAACAGAAGAGAAATCTGATTCTCTCAAAGTAAAAAAACACATTGGTTTTGGCAAGAAGTCAAGAGCAGATAGATTGGCTAAAAGAAAATCTGGCAAAAAAGCTTTTAAAACTGATAAAGGCAAGAAATCTCCAAAAAAATTAATTTCCGAAATAGAACAACCATCTAGACAAATTGATAGTGAAATAGGACAATTAAGTTCTGAAGAAGCAGAGTGGTTGGATCAAAGAATCAAACGAGGATATGTTGCTAAGCACGATAAAACGAAAAAAATCCAAACTCCAGATGAAGTAGTAAAAGCAAAAATATTGCAGGAAGACGAAAAAGTACAACCTCCGGAAAAAATCGATAAAACAGAGGAAATAAAAGAGCTCGAAACTTCACCCATTCAACCTGCAAGGCCTGAACCTATCGATGTGGAGAAGCCCAAGGAAGAAGTTGACACAAAAAAGAAAACAGAATTGTTTTCTTTGGGCGGATACACTGTAAAGACTTCAAAACGAGTAAAGAAGACTATTGGGGATGAGGAAAGTAAAATCGAAGAACTTGAGGAAATTAAAACAGAAGAGATGCCTGTATACGAAGCCACTGAAGAACCATATGTTGCTGATGAAAAAACACGAAAAAGATTTTTACAAAGATTAAGACGCAAGAAAAAACTATCTGAACCTGAAAAAACCATAGCAGAACGGGAGTTGAAAAAAGCAGACAAAGAAACTCGTGAACCAGAGATAACTACAAAAGAAGATTTAGGGCCTCCATCATTTGAAGTACCTGCCGAAGTAAGAGATGACATATCACTGGAGGAGGAATTTGAGACTTCCACACCTGCTACTTCACCTCAAGATGTTAAGCTAGATGATATTCCACCAGATAATATAATCCAATTTACAAATGAAGCAAATCGTTTGAAATCAGTTACATTGAAAAATCTTGGATATTCTAAAGGTAAGTTTGAGGAAATTGATTATTACTCGTTACATGAGCCATTTGCATATGTTCAGATAATTCGTGAAACCGAAACTTTGGATAAGAGGTACATTCTAGTCGAGGTAGAGCTGTACGAACAAGAGTTAAAAATTCTAGAATTCATAAAGGAAACTCTTGGTGGATTTCGCTTAAAAGCAGAAGAATTGGAATCAAAGGGTGAGAAAAAATTACTCATTGAAGAGATAGATCAAGTTATTGAAGAGTATATGCTCGAAGTTGATCCTGATTCTAAGAAAAAAATTGTTTACTTTTTGGAAAAACAATTCCTTGGTTTGGAGATGTTAAATCCTCTAATGAGAGATCCAAATATTGAAGATATTTCATGCGACGGTGCTGGTGTTCCAATTTTCTTATATCATAGGAGATTCGGCTCATTAAAAAGTAATCTAGAATTTGAAGATGAAGAATTGCTTTCTGCTTTTGTAATTAAACTTGCTCAAAAGTGTGGTAAGCACATCTCAATTGCTGAGCCTATGCTAGATGCTACAATGCCAGATGGATCTCGAATACAGATGACCTTAAGTACCGAGATTACTACAAAAGGTTCTACATTTACAATTAGGAAGTTCAAGGAAGATCCATTCTCACCACCGGATCTGATTGAATTCAATAGCATGTCCTCTGAGATGGTAGCTTACATGTGGATGGCTGTTGAAAATGGCATCAATGCACTTATTGCTGGGGGTACAGCAGCAGGCAAGACATCTACATTAAATGCACTTTCCCTTTTCATTCCTAGAGAATCAAAGATTGTCTCTATTGAGGAAACTCGAGAACTTAATCTTCCTCATCCCAATTGGATTCCAGGTGTTTCGCGTTCAGGTTTTGGTGACGTCGTAGGTGATAAAGTAGTTGGGGAAATAGACCTTTATGACCTAATGAAGGCAGCGTTAAGACAGAGACCTGAATATATTTTAGTTGGTGAAATTCGAGGTAGAGAAGCATATGTTCTCTTTCAGGCCATGGCAACTGGACATACAACATATTCTACAGTCCATGCTGACTCTGCTCAATCACTTATCCATAGATTGGAAGGAAAACCCATTAACATACCACGTATTATGTTGCAGGCCTTAGATATTGTTTGTATACAAGTTATTTCTCGTGTAAAAAACAAAAGAGCAAGAAGAGTCAAGCAGGTCATAGAGATTATTGATATCGATCCTACAACAAAAGAGATTCTTACCAATGAAGTTTTTCGTTGGGACCCTATAGAAGATAAATTTGTTTATTCAGGGAAGAGCTACGTGATGGAACGTATTCGAGGAGAGAAGGATCTAAGTCGGGAGGATATAATAGAGGAGATCAAAAATAGAGCTAAGTTGTTGGAATGGATGAATAAGAACAATATTAGAGAATTCAAGAAAGTTTCAACGATAATTGCCCAATATTACGAAAATCCTGCCAAAATTATGAAAAAAATTAAGGACTGATTATGATTAAGAAAGTTGCCATTTGTCCACAGTGTAGTACAAAGATTATCTGTAAGGGTGAAGCCGGTCAAAAATTAGAGATCGAGTGTACAAATTGTGGTAAAAAAGGCTTAGTTTTGTTTGTAAAAGAAGATTCTGCGTTGGAAAAAGAACATCTTCAGGAACTTGATTTCTATCCAGTAAATGAACCTTATGCATATATAAAAATCTTAAAAGATACTAACTCACTAGACAAATATTACAAGGTTATCGAACCTCATCTTATAGAACGCGAACTTAGGGTTCTTAACTTTATTCAAGAAACATTACTTATATCTTTTAAAGTTCGCTCGGATGAACTTGAATCCCATCGTATGGAGAGTTTTCTTAACGAACATATTGACACAATTCTAAGAAATTATGAGATCACAGTTGATGATGTTCTAAAAAAGAAAATTTTGTATTATGTAAAAAGAGATTTTCTTAGATTTGGGAAAATAGATCCATTAATGAGAGACCCAAATATAGAAGATATCTCCTGTGATGGTGCAGGTGTACCTATATTTCTGTACCACAGAAGATATGGCTCAGTTAAAAGTAATGTGCAATTTAAAGATGAAGAGATGCTTTCTAATTTTGTAACTAAACTTGCCCAAAAATGTGGTAAGCATATCTCAATTGCTGAGCCTATGCTAGATGCCACAATGCCAGATGGATCTCGAATACAGATGACGCTAAGCAAAGAGGTAACTGCGAAAGGTTCTACTTTTACAATAAGAAAATTCCGTGACGATCCTATCACTCCTACGGATCTTATCGAGTATAACACCATGTCTCCTGAGATGGTAGCTTACATGTGGCTTGCTGTTGAAAATGGCATCAATGCACTTTTTGCTGGGGGTACAGCAGCGGGCAAGACATCTACATTAAATGCACTTTCCCTTTTCATTCCTAGAGAATCAAAGATTGTCTCTATTGAGGAAACTCGCGAAATTAACCTTCCTCATCCCAATTGGATTCCAGGTGTTGCACGTTCAGGTTTTGGTGAAATCGTTAATGATAGATTTGTTGGTGAAATTGACCTGTTTGATTTGATGAAGGCAGCGTTAAGACAGAGACCTGAATATATCCTACTTGGTGAGATCAGAGGAAATGAAGCTTATGTTCTCTTTCAAGCCATGGCAACTGGACATACCACATATTCTACATTTCATGCTGATTCCACAAAAGCCCTTATCCATAGATTAGAAGGCAAGCCAATAGATATACCACGTGTTATGTTACAATCTTTAGATATAATAGCTATTCAGATCAATGCTCTACTTGGGGATAAACGGGTACGTAGATGTAAACAAGTGGTAGAGATTGTAGATATCGATCCTACAACAAAAGAGATTCTTACCAATGAAGTTTTTCGTTGGGACCCTATAGAAGATAAATTTGTTTATTCAGGTAAGAGCTACATATTGGAACGTATTAGGCACCAATATGATATTGCTAAAGAGGAGATAATGCAGGAGATCAAAAGAAGAGTAGAAATACTTGAATGGATGCATAAAAATGATATAAGACTATTTACAGACGTTGCTAAAATTGTAACTTCATATAGCGAAACGCCCAACGAACTAATTGAAAAAATTAGAAAAGGTACAAATAAAATTGAGAAAAAAGAAGATACTAAACAAGCTGATCAAGATGATTACAAATCGGATGATATAAAACCAAGCGAAATTGATAAATATGAAGAACCAATTAAAGATGAACAAGCTTCTAAATCGCACTCTAGCATAAAGATCAAGAAAAGGATAAGATTCAGGAGGGGAAAAAATACATCTAACTAACTACCAAAAGCTTTGTTATAAATGGTTGGGCACTTTTGCAGAACGAAATGTCAATGATAAACTTAAAGAGGATTTACAGTCTGCTCATATGGAGATTAGAGGAGGAGCTTATCTATCCCTCATTATTCTTTCCACAATCCTTGGAATAGTTGTATCATTTGTTGTATTCTCGATCTTAATATTTTTGATTTTACCCTTAGTTGGTATTTATTTAAATATTGGATTAACTTTTATTTTTCTCCTTATTCCGTTTTTTATAGGTATTCTCATTTACTTTGTTGGTTTGTCACTTCCCTCAAGTAGAGCAAAGGCGCGAGGTAAGAAAATCGATACCCATATCGCTTATGCATTAAACTTCATATCTGCGATGGCCTCAGCAGGTGTTACGCCTACTGAAATTTTTAAAAGCCTCTCTAAGCAAGATACATATGGAGAAATCAAAGAAGAAGCTTCTTGGATTTATAGGGATGTTACCTTACTTGGTGCCGATGTTCTATCAGCAATAAAAACAAATATTGAACGAACTCCATCACAAAAGTTTAAGGAATTTTTACAAGGAATGGTTGTTACAGTTACATCAGGAGGATCTTTAAAATCCTACTTTATGAGTAAAGCTAACCAATATATGTGGGAAAACAGACAATCTCAAAAACAACTTTTGGAAACTTTAGGAATAATGGCTGAAAGTTACGTTACTGCTGCTGTTGCAGGTATTCTTCTATTACTCATAGTCATCCCGCTTATGATGTTGATTAGTGGTCAATTCAATGCTGGTTTCCTTTACATTTTAATCTTCATTGTCGTACCTCTTATTCATTTAGGTTTTGCAACTGTAATTAAATCTATGTGTCAAGGTGCATAAATTATGGAAGACATTCAAAAGAAACCAAGTTTCATAAAAAACCTAATTCTTACTGGGCAGCTTGAGCGATTAATTATTATATTGGCTACAATAGTGTCTTCTTCCATATTCTTCATACTCGGAATTTTAACTTTATTAGGAGTTATTCAAGGAATAGGTACCCCAGCTGATTTCTTCATTTTGGCTATATTATGTGGAACAGGAATTTATGGAATATATGAAGCCATACGCATAAGGAAAATTTACAAGATAGATGCCATTTTTCCAGATTTTGTTCGTGACCTAGCTGAATCTAGACGCGCAGGCATGACATTTACTAAAGCGATTTTGTTCGCATCGCGTGGTAACTATGGTATACTGACACCAGAGATTCAAAAGATTTCCCAACAGGTCTCTTGGGGAAGTAGCGTTTCAGACGCTCTAATTGCGTTCTCTAAGCGCGTTAACACAAGTTCAATCAAGAGAACTATTTCATTGATTATTGAGGCCAGTAAGAGTGGCGGGAATGTAGCAGATGTTTTGGATGTTGCTGCAAAAGATGCACGAGAAATCAAACTCTTAGAAGCTGAAAGAAGAACGAATATGTAC
>Ga0209635_10001157_pt1 | contig 19447 bp, 13 predicted proteins | sample DeeMarSWOR230_32_FD_187463 | JGI IMG/M metagenome (GOLD analysis project Ga0209635, IMG submission 187463) | Marine sediment microbial communities from White Oak River estuary, North Carolina - WOR-2-30_32 (SPAdes) (version 2) | ecosystem: Environmental > Aquatic > Marine > Intertidal zone >...
AAAATATATTATTTCAATTGTAATTGACCCAGGTGGAGGTGTCCACACTAATATCACAAGAGCGGTTAATGCTATTAAGCCAATAATTATCCATGGTTTTCTTCGACCCCATTTAGAAATTGTACGATCTGACCACGCTCCTAGAATCGGGTCATTAATCGCATTCCAAATTGTCCAAATAATAAACCCAAATGTAACCCATTCGAGTGGTAATTGTTTTACAGCAAAATAAAAATTAAAAATATAGAATGTAAACATCTGATAGGACATTGTGTCAGCAATCCCAGCAAAACTATAGAAGATCGTTCTTTTTGTCGATATAATTTCCCTTGAGCTAGATTTTTCTTCACTCATTTTTATTTTCAATTTTTAATTTAATTTTTGTTATTTTATTTTCGATTTTGATATTTTTATAGTTTTATTGATTTTAAAAATTAGAATTAGAAATTAATTTATTTAGATTTAGAACTTAAAGCATTGCAACACTATGTTTAGGTTTTTAAGAATGAAAGAGGGTATTTTCCAAATTCTTTCGTTGCTTCAACCATCCAGCGTAAGTTTGGGGCTTTCACAGCCGGATGCATATTTGCGGCACTCACAATAAAACCCCCTCCGGGCCCAGCTGTTTTAATAGCATATTTAACAGCATCATAAACTTCCTGTTTAGTTCCATAGGTTAAGACATGTGCAACATCTATGTTACCCAATAAGCATAATTTATCTCCTACTTTTTTTTTAACTAAAGCTAAATCAACATTGGCAGTAGGTTCAAGGCTGTGTAGTCCATCAAATCCGCAATCAATTATAAAATCTAAAAGGGGAGTAATCTGTCCATCCGTATGGAGAATTATTTTTCCTCCTCGCTCATGAACAGTATCAGTTATTATCTTATATGCTGGTAAAAGTAGTTCATTAAACTTTTTTGGACTCATCATCGGGCCTGTATGGTATGCTAAGTCTCCTGACTCAACAAAGACTTCTGCACCTGCTTCCATATAGCTTTTATAGCATTCTTTGGTAAATTCGGCCACAACTTCATGAACTTCTTTAATAAATCTTGGATTTTTATGAAGCATTCTTGAATAGTACGTCATACCCATACCTTGAGAGGCGCTTTCGAATACACCAGCTAAATCATTTGTTACAATAACATATATTTTATCTTTATGCTTCTTATTTATTCGGCGATAAAATTTCTTCACTATTTTAGTATATTTCTCTGTCATTGGGCCTTGAATGTTTTCTTTAGTTTCTTTCCATTTCTCAAGTGAATTCATAGTACCATATAAATAATAAGGATTAAAATTACCCTCATTATTTTTTGCTTCCCAAATACGTCCAAATATGTCTTTCATAAGATCTCTTTTATCATCAGGAACATCAACAAATTCTAAGGGAATTATACCGATTTGCATACAATCAAGTCCAATTTTTATCGCAGCTTCAACACACCGAGAAAAAACAGATGTTTCTACACTTTCAAGTAAATTGGACATTTCTTCCCTCCAATTCTCGGGATTTTCGCGCTTTATTTGTTCTAATGTATCAAAATCTGATATTTGAGGTTTCCCAAGAATATTATCAACATTATTCGCATCAATATATATCGTATGACTTGGTACACGATCTGGTTCTTCTAAATTTAGAGTCGCAAGAACTCTTTCTCTACATTCCATGATTTATTCTTTTTATTTTATTAATTTTAAAGCTTTAAACAATATAAAAGGGTTTTTAATTATGAAGTAAAATAAAAACTTTAATACTATTGGATTTTTAATAATTTCAATTAACATTTTTGTTGGAAAATCCATATCACCATATACAGAAATTAAATTTTCTATATGATGTGTCTTAATTACTTTAAAAAAAGTTTCAAAATCTTCATTAGAAAACCTCTCTAAAATAAGCCGAATTAAGTAATGCGTCTTTAATTCTTTACCTATTGAAAATTGGCAAGATTTTTCATACTTTTTCTTAATAAAACTTTTTGAGAAATCATTTTCTTTAAAGCACATTTTTATACAATTTGAAGCTAATTTTGCTGCCGTTAATAACATAATTATTCCCCCACCAGTAGTAGCTTTTACTTGACCTGCTGCATCTCCAAGCAATAAAATATTATTGAAAGCTAATTTATTCATTAAACCGAAGGGAATGATACCTCCTTGTTGGTCAAGTTTTTGTTCAAATTTAACCCCTATTTTTTTTAAGAAATAACTAAATTTTCTTTTAATAGGTGGTGATGTCGCTAGGCCTACTCGATAAACGTTATTTCCTTCAGGTACAATCCAACCAAAAAGTTCTTTCCATTTTTGGTTAAAATATAAAACCGCTTCATTTTCATCAAAATTTCCTTTAACACGGACTTGTATAGCATAAAGGATTTCATTTTGTATATTCAGGTGTTTTCCAACCAGAGATAACGGTCCATCACACCCGATTAACATTTTTGCTTTAATAATCCGCTTAGAAGTTTCAATTATTACATACTTTTTGCTACTTTTATTAATATATTTGAAAGTTTTGAATTTTTCTCCAAGAAAGTAGACAATATTAGGATTATCCTTAGTCTTATCATAAAAGTATTTGTCTAAACCCACTCGATCAATGATAAAAGGATGCTCATCTCCAGAAAGTGTAATATACCTTCCTAAGGGTGAAATAATCTTGGCTACTTTAACCCGATTTAAAATTATTTCTTTGGGAATTTGTATTATCTTTGCTAGTTTTTGGGAAACAATTCCTGCACATTGAAATGGAAAACCAATTTGTTGATGCTCCTCGATAACTGATATTTTTAAGTTTGTATTAGCTAATAAATAACATAAATAGTTCCCCGCAATACTTCCACCAATGATACAAATATCAAAATATTCAAAATCACTGCCCATTAAGAGATTGTATAACATTAAAAATTATAAGTTTTCGGGAAAAATTATTTAAAATGAGAAATTAAGAATAAAGATTATAAAATTTCTTTTCCTCTTCGGGAATAGAGCGGAAACCTAATGATACCATCATACCATATACAATTCCTAATGCAACTCCATTAAAAATAGAAGTATGCTCAAAGGGTAAATCTGTTCTAGGGGTTAATAATGGCATAACTTTACTTAAAACGTATTTTGTTTCTGGTTTCTCGTTATAAAATTTAATTATACTTTCTTTAAAGAATGTTATAAATTCTTCATGTTCCAATAATACTCTACGTACATTTTCTTTACCATTTATAACTCCAAAATGCCCAAAACCAGCTTTTAAAGGAGTAATTTTTTTAAGATTACTCAGTGTTTGCATATATTCTGCATGATTATAAAATATGGGCATCGAGACTGGCATAGTTAATAATTTTGATGTATTATATATTGTTCCTGTTGCTTCTCCAAAATATATGAAATCAATCTCATTATTTTTAATAAATAGAGGTGTTTGATGATCAGGAACGTGTCCTGGGGTCTTTAATATGCATAATTTGAATTCTTCTCCATTCTTTAAGAAACTATTAACTATTTTAAGTTTATTAGGATCAGAATGAAATTTGGCACTTGGTTCTAAAATTTCAAAGGCATCATCATCAATAGGACTCATAGTACCAACTAAATTACTATAAGTTCGCCTTGCTCTATTTAAATGAGATTCATAGTTATTAAGTAACTGTTTAGTTTTCTGATTTGTTAAAATTTTAATATCTGGGTTATGTTTTTTCAGTATATCATAAAGAAGATGCATTCCCCCCGCGTGATCAAAATGATGATGAGATGGAACAAGATAATTAAACGAGTCTAAACGAATTTGGTTTTTTTTAAAATATCTTATTATTTTTTTTACCTCCAAAGATGAACCACAATCAAATAGGATTGAACAATCATCAAATTCAGCTAAGTACACCGATAATCTACGTGGTTGTCCATAAGCTTTTGCGTCTATATGATGGAGATAATCATTGATTTTCCCTGAATTTACAGTAATTAGTTCTTGTATCATAAAAAGGGAAGTAATATATCTAATTTGAACTATTCTCTTTTGGAATAAAACTTCTAAAAATTAAATCATAAGATTTAATTAGTGATAAAAAATAAATAGTTAAAGATTTAATTTTTGCTTCCAGAATTGCATTTTCATTTTTAAATCTTCTTTCTCTGGTTGGCTAAGTACATAAGTTTTTGATTTCAGGTCATTGCTAGTGTTATTAATATTTTTTAAAACACTATTATAACCCTGTTTATTAATGTATTCAGTTTGAAATTTTTCTAAGGCTTTAGAGATTTCAAGACCAGTCATCTTATCAAGACCATCTGAGACTAAATCAAATTGTTTTAATAATAAGGATTTAGCTTCTACACTTGGAGTGGGAACTTCTCTTTGAGGTTCTTCCATAACTTTTTGTTTTACCTTTTTAGCTGGTTTTGGAGCCTCAGGTTTCTCAAGAATTTCTTTTTTGACGGTATGCACTATTTCCTTTCTAGATGACATCCAAGCATCCTCGAGTATCGGGACGAATATTTTAATATGTTCCTCAATTATGCTCCCTATTCCAGCAATTTCAGTTACAACATCCCCTCTAATCTCGGTTTTAGAAAGTACACACACAACTACTTCTTCATAATCTTTATTAATACCCCAAAGATTTTGTAATGCTCGATGTCTATAATCCACATTATCCATACTATCAAACTGCTCAATAATTGATTGGTGTGTTGGATTTGTTGGATCAATACTGGTAGCTATTCTAAAGTTAATATGAGAAGGCCGATTTTTAATTGCTTCTATATCAATATCGGTTAACTGGGGAGCAACAATTAGTATTCGCATTTTAGCTTTCGAAATTTCATCATTGATATGAGCTTTAGCACTTTCAGGAGACCTGATGAACCAAATATCTTTCATGGTAAAACCAGTCCCTTTTTTCGCTTGGTTCCAGAATTCACTTGTCACTCTTTCAGATACTTCCAATTTCTGTAATATATCATCTAAAGTACTATTTAAAGTGGAAACGATTTGATTTGAAAACACATCCCTCATATCACCAAACGATTCAATAACACCTCCAGATATCCCCTCAATCTTATCTTCAGCAGCTTTTACTGCTTTATTAAAGTTTTCTGCAATATCAGCATAAATTTTCTCTTTATCTTCCTCCACTTTTGAAGCAAGTCCATCAATATTTTGAATAGTGCTTTGTAAGGATTCTTTTAACTTAGCAATAACATCTGGATCAATTCCGGTTGTCGCTTTTTTTAACTCATCTGAGAAGGCCATTTGACTAACACTTAGCTGCACATTGACCGCATCAGATATTTCTTTCAATTTAGCATCAATTATTTTTTCAAGAACTTGATCAACAGTTTGTGAAATAACACCCAACCGAAGTTTCTGCAAATTTGAAGATACAGTTGATTTAATATTGTCAAATTCATTTTTTAATTCTGATATCTGTCCTTTAATAATTTGATTAGTTTTTTGGTTAATATTTTCAAATTTCTTTGATACATCGCCTAGCTGGTCTGTTGTTACAGTTTGAGCGGTTCCTTCCAGCTTTGAAATATCTTCTGTAATTCCTCTAATTTGATCCATAACTGCCAAAGTCTCATCAAATTCTTTTTTCTGAGAACGAATTTGAGAAAGCATGTTATCTTTCAGTTCTTTCATTAATTTAGTAGAATCTGCTGGAGCTACTTTAGCTGGTATGGTTTCAACTGTCGTAAAGGATTTATTTAATTGGGATGGGATACTTGCTTTTATATCAGAAATATATTTATGAAATTTTTGTAATTGGCTAATTAATGCAGCATATGGAGGTAAGGCAGTGTAATGAGGTTTCGCTCCAACTATTTCTTTGAATAATCCTTTTTCTACAAATTTCTTCGCTATTCCTTCACAATAGTCCTTTGGTTTATTAATTAAAAGTGCCATTTCACCAATAGAAACCGCTTCTCTTCCTGTAGTCCGGAAATACAATTCAATTTCCTCATTATTTAAGCCAATTTCACCCAAAACTTGTTTAGTTAACTCTTCTGAATAGACAACTTCTTCTACTTTTAGAACATCCTTAATTTCGAAGTTTTCTACTTCTAAGTATTGATTTAGATAAATAATTAATTTATGAGGTGGGTCTCCATGTAAAAGTTCTTTTTTAATCGGAAATTTAACTACAGCTTTATACTCTTCGGCTGTTATCTTGAATTTTATTTCTTTTAAACATACCTTACAGGAATATGGGATTTCAAGTACATCTTTATCTTTGAATAAATACATTTTTTTACATCATCTCTTTATTTTAATTTAAAATGTCACTTTCTCCGGATAAGATACTTCTAATAAATCTAACGCCTTTTTCGCAACTTCATAGGTTATTTTTCCATCTGAATCTTCATCTCTATAAGCAGCTCTTATTTTTGGGAGGAGATACTCTGGAAAAATTGTCAAAGGTTTAATATCTGTTAACAGTAATATCCAACTTCTCTTATTTTCATCTTTTATCTCAGTAATTACATTAAGCTTTTTTAAATTATCTAAAAGAATTTCTGTAACAGCAAATTCGCTAAAAATCTTAGGAATTTTATCTAGCGGATAATGATTTGAACGCATCAATACAAAAAAATCATAAACATCAGGGTTTAATAAAATTGAAGCTAGTTTTTTTGTTTCTTCAACATCTTCTATATAAGGATCATAATGAGAAAAATAATCAATTGCTTTTTGTTTAAAGGGTTCTATTAAATCATTATTTGTATCTTTAAAATGTTTTAACAAATTTTCATTTGGTATACGCGAAAACATTATGTCTTTTATTAAAAAGAGATATTCTCCTTGATTTTTGATCACTCCGGTTTTTTTATCTTTCTCTCCCCTAATCCAATCTCGTCGTACTAAATTTAATTCAACAAATGGACGAAGAAGAATATCAATATTTGCTGTAGGTTTCATTTTTTCTACAATTTTTTTCATTTCATCCTTGGAGATTGGTCTATCCCGTAAAGTTTCCAACATTTTTAATCTTACTTCGCTATTATATATCAATGCAACTTTCTGAAGTCTATCTAATTGACTTAATCGTTGAATTTGAAATATAGTATATTTTAATTCATTCATCAGTCGAATATTTACATTAGAAATCAAATCTAACTGTTTTGTATTTGTTGCTTTTGCTAATTTATCAAAGATAGTATCTAATCTTTTTGCCATATCTTTAAGTATATCTTCAAAAAGCTCAATCTCATCATCTAATTCGAAAATAGATGTAGTTAGATATTGAGTACCATCAGGTAATTGTTTGAAATAAGATACCACTTGATAAGGAGTCTCTTTCAATTTGCCTTCATAAAAATTACTAAAACCATACTTAGTACCGAAAAGTCCAGTGGTGTGTTGATAAAATGTAGCGAATATGTCGTTTTCAATAATTAATTCAAAATAATTATTTTCATTAAACTGTTCATTTTGAAAAACTAATTGCATTGGGCTAAATTCTGGGTTAATTTCACCTGTGGTTTCATTTTGGTTCAATAAAAAATTAAAAGTCAATATTCCTTGAATCATTTCGATGTCGCGCTCTTAGATTTTTTATTTTTTTAAATTTTGTTTTCTTATAATTATTTCTTAAGTAATTTATTAAATTAAATTTAACCTATTAGTGTATTTAAAATTCATTATTTTATCAAGGATTACCACGAAGATTTCAAATAATTTATAATTAGAAATGAATATGTTATATCCTATAATTAAGTAAAAAATTTAAACAATTAAATTAAATATTAAAATTACTTTATTAGCTTATTTAAAAATATTTAAACTATATGTTGGTTTATAATTAAAATATTAAGTATTTAAAGGTGAATTTCATGATCAAATTTTTTAAAAAAAAAAAAATCATTCTTTATCTGTTTTGCATTACCGCATTAATCCTTTTAAATGCATTAATAATCCAATTCAATCAAAATCAAAACTTGCAATATAGTGAAATTGATAGAAAATTAAAAAGCTCTTCAATAGTACCAGGGGGAGGACAATGGCTTGATAACCCTACTTTTACCGGCACCGTAGACCCATGGTTTCCAAATATAGAAGGAGATACAACAGATGTAAGTACCTCTTATACACCTGGTCAAGCTAATTTAGAAATTATTGGCGATAGAAGAACTTTTTCAGCAATTTCAGGAACTCCAAAGAAGGAAGATTGGCAAAATGTCACTAATCCCTTTTTCCCTGCTTTACCTGACTTCTATGAAATTGATGAATTTGGCTGTGAAGTCAACCATACATGGATAGATCCAAATGATCCTATTCAAGCTCCGAGTATTCACTGGGAGAGAAATGTTACTATGCCAGTTGATATGTCAGATTATCAGATCACTAAAGCATCAATTTCTGCTGTTTTTAATGCATCAGTTACTACTTCTCCTGGTGGTGCGGGGTCACCAAATGAATTTTATGGAGTAGATTCTAGAAATGATGTTGTACCTCAATCTGGTGATTATGACACGGCTAGATTTTATGTTTTATTATCAGATTTGGAAAATAATGAAATCTATGAAGTAGCATGGTATCAAACTGTAGATTTGGGACAAGATAGCCCTGAAATTAGTAATATAACTGACAGTTTTATGAATGTCGTAGTAGAAGAGGCATTAATATTTTATTTAACATCACTCTTTGAACGTGATAGCTATCGTTTTAAAATAACCCTTGGTATAAGAATAAAATGCATAGATAATTTCAATTATGATAGAGATAGATGGGACTCTTTAAGAATAAAGGCATGTAATTTAAATTTCACCTATGAAAAAAAAATTAATCAGTTTACTAGTCTTTCATGGAATCAAGTAGGAAATGAAATTAGCGGTGATAATGTTTATATCACAGGAGCTAATCTCACATTTAAATTTAAAATTGATCAAGATTGGCCTGAAGTTTTATCGCCAAATTCAGAAATCAGAATTTTATTAAATAATAATTCACATTCAGAAACAATTAATTTAAATTTAGCAACAACAAGTCTCCAGGACGCTAAGCCAGAAGGTTTCAATGTTGGTTATCTAATCTTAAAAGATGTTAATATAACCATTTCAATTCAGCTTTATTTAGCAGATGAATTTTTATTCAATGGTACTATTATAGTTTCGATTGATGATGTGTACCTTGATATTTCATATATTACCGTTTACGACGATTTTCTGAGTGAACCTGAAATATTTCGACTTTTACTAATATTAGCTTTAATAGTCAGTACGGCAGTAGGAGCCTATTTCATTTTATATCAAAGGATATTTAAATTTCCCTTGCCCGTAAGAAAAGTTAGGAAATATAGGAAAACTCTCAATAAAGCAGAAACACCAAGAACCTCGATCACGGATTCTGAGACATCTTTTAGCAAGCTATATAAAAAAGAAATAAATAAAACTTCAAAATTTATGAAAGTTAGCACTAAAGAAGAATTGGTTAGACCCAGCGAAAAACTTAAGAAGTTAAAAAAAAGTGAACCTATGAAGACAAATGGAGGAGGGAGCTAAGAATGAATAGAGACCACATATCAAGGATAAATAGGAAAAGTTTGTATATTATGATTATTTTTATATTATTTGGAGTATCAGCTATAAGTTATAATTATTTCCATAATTTAACTCCAATTAGAGGCGAAGAACTAACTTTTCATACCTCTCCGATAGTAGAACAAACTAAAGAGATAATAAGTAATCCTGATTTCTCAGATCCAATAGATCCGTGGGATAGTCAAGCATCAGGAGCTGATCCGTCAGATGTTCTCGCGGGATACACCTCAGGTGAAGGTTATTTTAAGACTCTAGGTGAACAGAGAACATTTTCAGAAATTTCTGGAAAGCCGTTATATTCAGAATGGGAAAAAGTTCATAATCCAGAGTTTCCAGCTTATCCTGATGACTCTAATATTACTGCAGAAGGATGCTGGGTTACACATGAATTCGCAGAATTGGCTGATCAAACCCCAAGCGTTCACTGGGAAAGAAATATTAGTATGCCCGTTGATATGTCTGATTATATAATAACTTCTGCATCTATAACAGCAGTAATCAATGCAACAGTCACCGCATCTCCAGGAGGCTGGAGTGGAGGAGGAGTAGAAGCTCCTGGTGATGCTACGGATGTGGGAGGAACACAAAATTATACTTGGGACTATGTAAGATTTTATGTTTTATTATCTGATTTAACAAAAAATAAAGTTTATGAAGTGGCTTACAATCAAACTAGCGATCTGGGGAAAGATTCTGCGGGGACAACAGATTCAATGCCTGATACACTTATGACACCGGTTTTAGAGGATGATCTTATTTTTTACTTAACTTCTGTATTATCAAGTAATTACCATAACTTTACAATCACTTTAGGTATAAGAATTTGGTGTGAAGACAATTGGTTAAGTGATCGTGATATATGGGACGATTTACTTATAAAATCTTGTAGTTTAACGTTTACTTATGAGAAAAAAATAAATCAGTTTACCAAGTTATCTTGGAATTATATAGGAGATAAAATTAGTGGGGAAAATGTTTCAATTATCGATGGGAATCTCAGATTTAGATATAAAATTGATCAATTTTGGCCTGTAGCATTATCACCTAATTCAAGACTAAATATACTTATAAATAACAATTCTCTCTTAGAATCAATCAAATTAAGTAATGCACCTTTATCTTTTGAAGATGCAAAAATAGGTGGTTTTGATGTTACTAAATTGATTTTGAAGAACATCAATATTTCTTTAAGTATACAATTATTCTTAGGGGATCAATTCCCATTAAACCAAAATTATACTATCTCAATTACTGATGTTTATTTGAGAGTTATCTATAATGTGTACGTTCCCGAAACTGAAGAAGAACCTTGGTTCTTTACTGGATTGTTTATTATCGCTGCTATAGCTGCTGCTGTGATATCGGGATTATTAATTGCATATATTAAAGTTTGGAGATTTCCAATACCTATTCGTAAGCTACGCAAACATAGAAAAGCCTTACCAAGTGAGAAGGGCCCTAATGTCAAGATTATTTCTCGTGAAGCTGCTTTTAAAGGTAATTTTCATAAAGAAGTAAGTAAAACCTCAAAATTTTTGAAAGGGCCTCCTCTTAATGGAAAAATTGAGAAAGATAAACTTTTTAAAAAATAAGCTGAAAAACCAATACAAAAATAAAAATTCTTTATTTTCCTTATTAAATCTGATTTTTTACATTATATTGAGTAAAGTATATAACTAAAACTATAAATTATTAAGATTAACATAGTTACCATAATAATGGTTAATGGTTTTTTATTTAATTAAGAATAGCTAAAAAACTAAATTAAACTTACTCTATAAAGAGGAAATTAATTCTATGAAATTGAAAAAGAGAAATAACATAAAATATATTTGTATCTCTACGATTATAGTTCTTGCGTTCACGATTTTCGGCTTATTAATAAATTCAACTTTTAAGATTAGCCATCAAGCCTCTATTCAAGATAAAATTGTTTTATCAACTGATGGAGGATTTCTAGGAGAATGGTTTACAGAACCACATCAAAAGCAATGGATTGATAATTCTGACTTCAATAGTAGTGTTGGATGGATTTCTGAATATGATGGAGATGTAACTGACGTGGATACAGATATTAGCGGAGGTCATGCTAATTTTCATGTAATTGGAGAAACTCACACTACAACATTAATATCAGGCACACCAAATTCTTCAACTTCTCAAAATTGGTATAATGCAACTAATCCTGAGATTCCCGTTTATCCTACTCAGGGTCATAGAATAGATGAATCTGGATGTTTTGCTTCTCATTATTGGGCAGAACATTTAGGGACTACTACTAATGCTTATCAAAAAGCCAGTGTTCATTGGGAAAAAGTCATTACAACACCATATAATATGTCTGATTATATTATAACTACTGCTTCTCTTTCAATATTGATCAATGCAACGGCAAAAGCGTATACTGGAGGAAATAATGATGATGAATGGAGCTGGGAAGGAGTAGAAGTGTATGGGGATACCTATGCAAGATTTTACGAGGGGGATTATATTAAATTCTATGTAAGACTTTCAAATATTAATAAAGATGTGACTTATAAAGTAGCAAATTATCAAACTTCTACGTTAGGGCAAGATGGAATAATAAATGGTACATATGATTTTTTAAATGATACTCTTTTTGAGACCGATAATATGGAAGATTTGATATTTTATTTGAACCAAGTTTTAGAAAATGGCGATTTTCAAAATTTTATTGTCACTTTGGGAATAGAATTTAATTGTGAAGATAATCAGGTTACTGATCTTGATGAATTTACTGCTGCATATATTAAATCCTGTAATTTTACCATTAGTTATGTTAAAAAAATAAATCAATTAACTTCTGCTTCGTGGAAATATCTTGGAATTAAAATTGACAATAAGGGAGGAGTTGTAAAGGTGACAAGCGCAAAACTCTTTTTTGACTTTAAGATTGATAAAGCATGGCTTACAAATTCATCCCCAAATTCTGAATTAAGAATGGTTATTAATGAGTTGGATCATACTGAAACAATTAAACTAAGTAATGCGAATCTAACTTTAGATCCAGCAAGAGAAAATGGATTTGATATTACTCGTTTAATCCCTGCTTATGATGAAATTAATATCTCGATACAGTTGTTTCTTGCTGATGAATTTCAACTAAGTGAAAATTACATCATAACTGTTGATAATGTAATTTTAAATCTCTCATATGATTTATTTTTTGAAGCTCAATTAAACCTATTATATCAGATATTGTTGGCAGTAGCTATTATAGCATCAAGTTTATTATCATTTTATTATATCTATTATCGTAGAGTATTGCGATTTCCTAAATCAATTAGAAAATTACGAAAATTCAGGAAATCATTGAATAAAGAAAGCCCTCCAGATGTCCAAATAGTTAAACGCAATAGGGCATTTCAAGAGCAATATAAAAAAGAAGTAAAAACAACTTCAAGAGTTTTAGGTACAAGCCCAAACGTAAAAATTATGGATACTAAAAAGGAACCTACTAAATTGAGAGCAAAATTTAAGAATAAACAACTTATTATAGTAATTTTCATTATATTAGGCTTCTTTTTCTTCCCATTACTATTTAATACGGAAATTTTTAGTCCTAAAATCAAAAACCAAGAAGAACATATTACTTTATCCCAGTCTAGCACATCAGATCAATATACACGGGAAACAAGAGTGGATGATTGGATCCAAAACTCTCAATTTAATACAGATGATAATTGGAGCCAAATAATGCATGGTGATTTATCAGATTTAAATGCAGATATTAGTAATGGTTATGCTAATTATAAAATAATAGGAGATTCGGGTAATCAAGAGTTTTATGAAAATGGGCTAAGTAGTGATTGGATTCGAATAGAAAATGATGATAATTTAGTATTACCTGATGTGATTGGTGGCGGAGGCTATGGTATGGATGCTAGAGGATGGTATGCTTATTACGATTGGCCAGATAATCAACCACAAGCCGTAAAAGTGCAATGGATGAAGAATTTTTCAATGAGTATAAACCTTTCTGATTATTATATAACATCTGCGTCGTTAAGAGCTTGGGTTAATGGTACAGTTGATGCAAGTCCTGTAAATGGAGGTGGTATAGATCGCCCTGGTGATACTTTAAGTGGAGGTACCACTGTTCAAATCGCTACAGGAGATTTCGCTAGGTATTTTGTGCTTATATCTGACCCAGAAAGCAATAGAAAATTTCTTACAGCTCAATATCAAACCGATGATTTAGGTAAGGATGGTCCGCCAGAAATTACTCAATTGAATGATACACTTATTATGCCAATTAACGAAGAAACACTAATATTCTTTCTTGAACAAGCTTTACAATATGATCACCAGAATTTTGCTATTACTCTAGGAATATATATATGGTGCGAAGATTCAGGCCATCCCGGAGATGGCGATGATTGGCAAAGCTTAATCATAAAAAATTTTAGTTTATCTATTTCTTATGAAAAGAAAATTGATCAATTTTCATCAATATCATGGGAATATTTAGGAGACCAAATTGAAGCAGATGGTTATAGAGTAGAAGTCACTAATGCAATATTTAATTTTGATTATCTTATTAATCCTTTATGGCCAACTTCATTATCTCCTAATTCAGAAATAAAGTTTTCTATTAATGATGTTGAATATTCTGAAACTGTTAAATTAAGCAGAGCTATATTCGCTTCACAAAGGGCTAGCGCCTTAGGTTTTGATGTGACAGATTTGATTCCAAATGATAAAGGAATCAATGTTTCAATTCAAACATACTTAGCAGACGAGTTTATTCTATCAGATAATATAACTCTTTCGATTGATAATGTAATACTTCTAATTACTTATGATGTATTCATTCCAATAGAAGAATCTTATTTATTTCAAATATTATTTGCTATAGCCGTGGTTGCTGCTGCCGTATTGACAACTTATATAATATATTATCAAAAAGTTTTGAAGTATCCCAAACCAGTAAGAAAAGTACGTAAGTATCGGGGTTCCCTAAACAAAGAAATACCCCCCAGTAAGCCAATACTAGAACGTGAAAAAGCTTTTAATACCAAATATCAGGCAGAATTGAAAAAATCATCAAAATTTCTAAAAGGTACCCCGCTTAATGGTAAAGTATTAAGAGAAAAAATTTTAGGAAAAATTGACAAAGAAACTCTAAAATTATCAAATGATAAAATCAATATTTAGAAAAAATTTAAATTTATTTTTATTAACATATTTTCAGAAGAACAAATAATTTTATTGGAAACTAACTAATTTTATACTAAATCTAATATTTTAAAAATTATATCCATTCAAGTGCTATTATAATTGATTGACAACATAAAAGTCTTTAAATTAACGTATTCAGGAAATTTAGAAGAGATTTCACAAGAAGATATATTAAGAAGTTTCACATTATTTGATATTTTAACTTTTTATCTTTTAAATCAAAGACGCATGTATATTTGGATTAGTAAAAAAGCTCCTCAGTCATTAAAAAGTCATATTCCTTCGATTCGAGAAATATTTCTAAGAGATTATCCTAATTTAAAAATCCTACGTAATTTCACGGTAGAATTTGGTTCTGAACCTTTAGCATTTTTTGAAGCTATTGAAGTTTCAGAAGAGAAGTATAGGGAGTATCTTAATGAATTAGAAACAAAATTGCTCCCAGTACTATCTGGAATAAATCGATTAAAAGATGAGGCAGATAAAAATTTCATTTCAGAAAAATATGAAAAGTCAATTATTTTTGCTCAAAAAATTATAGAATTAGCAAAAGAAATTGATGATAAGTCTCTCGAAATAAATCTCCTCAATTTTATTGAAGAGGCAAAGTCTAGAGCGAAAGCTAAAGAGGTAATAGATCAAATTGAAAATGAATGTAGAATTAAAATGCATATATTTGATAATTTAAATAAAGCTGAAGAATATAAAGAAGCTCATAAAATAGTAATGGAGTTCCGAAAAAAATACGAACGCGATTATAACTTACTTTCAATATCAGTAGCCCAAGAATTGCTATTAAAAGATGAAAATATGCTTTATAATTTAAGGCAAGAAGAACAATTACTAAAAGCTAAACTTGATGTGTTAGAAAATGAAATAGAGAGTTTAATATCAATTAACAAATTAAATCAAGCAGAAAGAATTTTAGAAGAAAATAAAAGTTTAACAGATAAAGTAATTGATAAAGAGATAACAAACAAGTGGGATTCATTAAGAAATAATTATTTAAAAATAAAGGAACTTAAAAAGAAAGAACTTGAAGAATTAAATGATAATGCACTTAACTTTCTTAAAAAACGTAATATATTAAAAGCTATAGATAGTTATGACGAAATTATTGATAGATTAGAACAATTTATCGAATAAATTTTTTTATTTGTGTTTTTAATGAGTTTAGAGCCTGAAAGATTGGAAGATAGGAAAAAAAAGATCATTATTATTTCAGAGATTGACGAGTTAAAGGTAATTGCAAATAATCATTACCTTATGGGCAAATATGATGATGCTATAAAAACCGCAAAAGAAATTATTGACCATGCAAAAAAAGTTGAAATGAATTCTATAATAAGGGAACAAGAAAAATTTATAACCAATATATATCAAATTATTGAAAAAGAAGACCAAAAATCTTTTATAGTTGACGATTTTGAAGATTTAAAAATTAAATTTGAAGAATTATCTAATAATAAAAGATTTGAGGAAGCTCATGGAGTAGTTGAAAAATTCAAGCAAAAATATGATAAAATAATTGAATTAAGTCCAAACTTATCAATAAAAGAATTATTTGAAGAAGAACAGAAAATTTGGAATAGGTATTCTACTGAGCAAAATAACATGATAAGCCAATTAGAACCGCTGGAAATACAATTAGAAAGTTATTTGAGCACTAATAACGTGATATTAGCAAGAGAAACTCTCCAAAAAGCAAAACTCCTTTTAAAAAACCTTAAGAATACTGCTTTATTGGAACGATGGGGAACTATGGAAGCTATGTTTACTGAACTTAAAACTAGTTATGATTTTCGAGAGGAAGTTGAAAATTTGATAAAAGAAATTACAAAGTTAACAGATGAGTATAAATTTGATGAAACTAAAAAATTATTAAGTTCTATAAACCAAATAATTGAAGAGAAATCCTTTACTGATTATAAAAGGGAGTTAAAAATTAAAGAGAGATCAATTCTTGATGCGGAACAAAAATATAATAAACTTATAAAAGATATCGAGAATCTAGAGAATTTAGTCGAAGAAAATATTAAAAATTTCTTATTTAATGACGCTATAAATAATTGTAAACAAATAATAAAAATATCAAGATTCATTGGAAAATTAAATTATGTGGATAAATATTCTAAATACATCGCAGATATTGAAGCTAAAATTGAAGCATATGATAAATTTGAAAACCTCAGAGGAAACCTTATTTCTATGAATAAAGTGGCATTAAGTGCATTAGAAAAGGGAGAATTTTCATTAGCACTAAATAAATTTAAAGAAATTAGAGAAAAATTAGTAAATTTTACAAAAACAAAGTAATTTCTCACTCATCTCTTGTATTAGCGGATTAATAACTATTTTAAATTTTGTCCAAGATCTATACTTTATTTAAGAAATTATTAAATATCCAAAAATGAATATTTTTCTGGATAAAATTGATCCAAGAAATCATTATTTTATCTAATACAGGAATTCCATTGTTTAATCATACCCTAGACAGTAATTTCAATGAGAAATATGATTACCGCTTAATTGCTAGTTATTTTGATCAAATTTGTCGGTTTACTAAATACCGTTTTAGCGAAAGTCTAGTCACTTTAAAATTAAATAAAAGTGAATTTTATTTTTATACTCATCCAGAAAAACTATGTCATTTGATTGTGAAAGTGGATGATAAAAATACGAGGAAAAAATCAATTAATCGGTTAGCACAGGAAATTTTTGATAAATTTATCGCCAAATTTAAGCGGCATTTAATAGATTTTAATGGAAATACTAATATTTTTAAATCATTTTCAAATGATCTTGAAAAAGTATTAAAATCTAAGGGAATAAGGTCTTTATTGTCAAACTTCCTTTAAACATGCTAATATAATAGCATCATGAAAGTTACCATTCAAATTTAGATATTCTTTCAAAATCCCTTCCTCTCTAAACCCAGAGTTTCTAAAAGCATTTATTGACCTTAAATTTTTTAAAGCGATATGTGCTTGAAGCCGATTAAGTTTAAGATGAGAAAATGCTATTTTTTTTATCAATTCTAGAGTGCTTTTACCAATTCCTTTTTTCCAATAATTTGGAATAAGCCATACTCCAACTTCGGCTCTCTTGTGCTGCCAACTTAAGCTCCATAAACTTACAGAGCCAATCTTGAGAGGTTTAGATCCTTCTCTAAATTCTATTATGTAATTGAATTGGATATATTTATCCCAATACTTTAGATAACTTTTAATCAAACTTTTTGAATGATCTAATGATCTTAAAGGACCTAAAGATAAATAATCAGTTATATTCTTATCCTTTAAGCTCTCATAAAAAAAATGATTATCTTCTTTAGATATTTTTCTTAAGAAAAGAGTTCCATCATTAATTTCTTCTACAATATTGATATCATGCCACATTATTTTTTAAAGAAAAAAAATTTAAAAAAGAGTTTTATAGCTTAATTAAAGACCTTTAAAGTGTGGAGTGTCCTTTATTCTTTTTCTTCCTCCACAATTTTTGCAAGCACTACCATCTTCCATTTTGCCCTTACCATTACAGACAGGACATCTGACTTTCCTGTTAAATGCCGCAATTCCTTCTTTAGAATCAAAACTTGCGCTATTAACACCAAAACCAAGTTGCTCCATCATAATTCCTAATTGTGGATATCGGGTTCCAAACTTGACGCATTTCTTTATAATAAATAAAGCAGTTGTTGGAGCATCACTGAGCCATTTTGCCTTTTCATGAACTAGTTTTTCGAATTCCTCTCCAGCAGGAGCCATCCAAGTCACCAAACCCCAATCAAGCATAATTTTTGCATCAAATTGTTCTCCAAAATAACCTACACGCAAGGCTCTATTGAGTCCAATTCTTTCAGCTAATCTTGTAACTCCTCCATTTGATGAAAAAATTCCACGATGGATTTCTGGAGTCCCAAAAATTGCTCTATCACTTGCAATAACAATATCGCAAGTTAAAACTATTTCGAATCCTCCGCCCAAAGCAAATCCATCTACAGCAGCAATTAAAGGTTTGGAAAATTGTTCCATCTCGTCGTAGTCTCGATGTCTTATTCTCATTGCCATACTCATATGCATGGGAACATTCATTTTTAATCTTGGATCCACCATTGCTGCGAGGTCTGCACCCGCCGAAAAAGCAGGCTTTTTTGTAAAATCTTTCGTGCCTCTCAAAACTACAGCTCGAATTGATCCATCCATTTCCATAATTCTGAGGGCTCTAGAGATTTCTGCGACCGTTTGTTCAGTTAAAGCATTTAATCTGTCTGGTCGATTAATTGAAATCACAGCATAATTTCCATCAATGGTTCCTTCGCGAATCACATTTCCTTCTTCATCTTTCAATGGTGGCCAATCAATTTTTATATGTTCAAATTTAGCCTCTTCCGTCATTTTAATAACCTTTTTTTAATCCGATTTTTTCTTATTTCAATCTAATTATATTCTATTTTAAAACAAATAGTTAAATAATTTTTAAAATTAAAAACTTTCAAATTTTAATCATTCTTAGAAAAATTTTAGAAATCGGACAGAATTTAATTTCAAATTAAATTTTTCAATTAAAAAGAATAAAAAAAATTAAAGAATTAATTAAATTACTTTCGCATTTTAAGGAATTCTCCAGATTTCATCAAGTCTATGGGCCGAAAATATTCTTTACCTGTTTTGTCGGCTAAATCGTTTAAAACCTTG